>MDTE01080835.1_pt1 | contig 36332 bp, 27 predicted proteins | sample 811231 | NCBI WGS metagenome assembly MDTE01 (sample SAMN05326651, study PRJNA326480) | marine metagenome | isolation source: seawater | place: Indian Ocean: Red Sea | collected 2010 | reverse complement strand
TCGACGAAAAAAACAATACGATTCGCGCGTCACCTTCACCGTCAGTCCTCTCTCCATCGCCCCTTCGCGTTCGACGCATTCGTCCCATTCGTCCCACGCATTCATGCAATCCATCCTCGTCATCATCGCGATCGCGCATTCATCGTAATGCATCGTAATTCATCGCGTTCGCGTTCGCCTCGCGTCGCCTCGCTCGATGCACGCACTTCCCATGACGTTCGATCACGTGCGTGTGCGCCTTCGCGTATCGGTCGATGCGCGTCGCGCGTGTACGCGTCGCGATGTGACGCGCATTCCATCCATCGATCGTGCACGCACGCGACGGGATCGATCGGGCCGCGGGCACGTTCGGGTGTGTGTACCACCCTCCCCGTGATGAGTCGTGATCGGTCGTACTCGATCGACGCGCGAGCGGGGACCGGCGACCGACCGACCGATCGACCGATGGGGCGGCCGGCCGGCGGCGGGGAGTCGACGGCGCGTCGGCGACGGTGAGGGGGACGGACGATCGCGCGAAGGATGGCGAAGGGGAAGCGTCGCGCGGCGCCGAGACCGCTGTTCGCGCCGGCGATGCGATCGATGAAGAGGGCGCGCGAGGTGACGAGGCAATTTCACGACGCCACGCGCGCGCTCGAGGATGGAGAGTCGTCGCGAGAGGTTCGGATGCGAGCGGTGAAGACGCTGGAATCGATCGGTGGACGGGAGGGGTACCAAGCGGCGAGCGCGTTGACGACGAGTCGACATCGAACGGCGAAGTGGACGTTTAGCGTGTTGACGCGCATGGGCCGGCGGCCGGGACGAGGCGAACGCGCGCTTCGCACGCTCGAGGTGGGCGCCATCAACACCGATCTCATGAGCGCGAAATTTCTGGACGTTCGCGCGATCGACGTGCGATCGAGGCATCCGAAGATTGAACAGATTGATTTTTTTGATTTGCCCGTCGCGCGAGGCGCGTACGACGTCGTGCACTCGAGCATGGTGGTGAACTGCGTGTGCACGGCGGAGATGCGGGGAGAGATGCTCGCGCGCACGGCGACGATGTTAAGGACGAATGGATTGTTCTTTTTGATGCTTCCGAAACGTTGCGTGACGTCGTCGTCGCGAATGTCGTTGGAAAAATTGACGCGATTGCTCCGCGCGTGCGGGTTGCGCGTCGTCGAACAGAAATCGACGCCCAAGGTGATGTTTTTCTGTTGCGAAAAGCTCGCGAAACCCGCGAGCGAGGAAGCGATGTCGTCCAAAGCGATCGCATCGAGGGATGCGAGGGAGGCGTTCGCGCGTCGCGAGCGAGAGAGGGATCTCGCCGGCGACGCCGACGATTTCGGCGTCGTCTTGGCGGATGAACATTTATGCGGCTTTTAATCCTTCACTCCCGCGCGCGCGTCGACGAAAACCGTGAAAACGCATCGCCGCGGGGATAGATGAATTTGTATTCGTACGTGTACCATATTTCGCGCGACGACGACGACGACGACGTCGTCGTCTCAATCCGTTCCCGCCGTCTCGCGTCTCGGCGTCGGTTACGCGTCGACGCCACATCGTCCCGCGCGATGTCGCGCCGCGGTGTCCCGCGCGGACGCGCGCGCGCGCTCCCACCCGCCGTCGACGATGATGCGGACACCGTCGACGTCGCGCCCGTCGACGACGTCGATCGAAACGGCGGTCGCGGCGCCGCGAACGTCGACGACGACGGCTTCGATTCTCGTCGTCGAGTCACGACGCAAAAATTCATAGACGCCCTCGGTGGCGCCGGCGCCGGCTCTCTTCTCGCCGAAGACGTCGCCGCGGCGTGCGCTCGAGCGTACGCGCGGGCGTGCGCGGCGAGAGAGAGCGATGAGGACACGGCGAGCGATGCGAGCGATGAGACGCGTGGGACGCGATGGTCGTCGACGCCGTTGACGCTGTCGAAGAGCGCGGTCGAGGAGGTGACGACGGCGACGAGACTGGCCGAGGAAAGAGGAGACGTGCCTCGAGGAACGCTTGAACGCTCGGACGTGCGCATGGGGTGGAAGGTGCACGTGAGCGAGACGCTCACGAGATGGCGAGGTGCGGGAACGATTTTATTGACGCCGCCGCCGGAGACGTTGCTGTGTAATAGATGCGGAGACGTCGCGGCGGAACCGATGATCGACGCGTCTGGACGCTTGTTTTGTCTACCGTGCGGACGCTCGACGGTAGGGAAGACTCGGGCGTCGTCGTTTTTCGGCGTGAATCCAGAGAAACAAAAGGGCATAAACGAATTGGTGGTGATGTGTTGCAACGCGGCGACGCCGCGCGCGGGGGTTCGCGGGGAATCATTGCATTGGAATTTCGCGGCGGACGGATGTCGCGGCGTGTTCAGACTTGGTGACGTCGCCGCGCACGAAAAGACGTGCGATTTCGCGCTGGTGCGGTGTGGGTATCCGTCGGAGAGTTGGAACAGGGCAGAAAAGTGTCAGGAGGTGCGGTCGCGGCGCGCCATCGAGGAACACCGCGCGACGTGCACATTTCGAACCGTAAAGTGTCCAGACTGCGAGCGCTCGGTGCAAGTGCGGAAGATGCGCGCGCACGCGTTGGTATGCGGCTCTACGATCGTGTTTTGTCCGTACAGGAGATGTAAATGGCGAGGAAAGCGAGACGAGGTGGACGCGCACGTGGCGACGGAGTGCCCGGCGCACCCGTTGACGTGCGGTTTAGTGGATTCGGAGACGGGTGAGACGTGCCGGGAGGGGACTCCACGAGAGCGCATCGAAGAACACAGGGCAGCGTGTCAGTTTCAAGTCAGACCGTGCGAATACTGCGGAACGAATGTGAGTTTACGGCGCATGGGCGACCATAAATTAAACTGCGCCGCGCGCGAGTTTCAATGTCCGCTCTGTCTTCGCGTGATGCCCGAAGAGCAGCGCGAGACGCACGAAAAGAACGGGTGTCCATCGGCCGAGTCCGCGTGCGAGCACGAGAGATTTGGGTGCGCGGTCAAGGTTTCCAAGGAGGAGTATCGAACGCACGCCGTCGAACACTTTCAGCACCACGTGAAACACGTCGCGTTCGGACCCGCGGGTGTGTACGATCTCATCAAAGAGCCGACGGAGGATCAAATCGATACGTTGGATTTATTGAAACTGATGCGCACTCGTCGCGAGGAGATGGAGTTTGATTTTGAACAGTTCGAGGCGTTGTGCGCGAAGACGACGGAGAACATTGTCTCTGCGGCGGACCAGGCGGAGAGCTTTTCCCATGATCCGAACAATTTGAACGCCGAAACGCGTCTCTTTAAGGCGTGCGCGGTAAAGGAACGCGCGGCAGCGGAGTTTTCTCTGCGAGAGAAGCTCTCGTTCGATCGCGACGACGAGTATAACGATCTGATCATCTCGAGAAATCTCGCGGGTTCGTATCTCGTCGACGAAATGCGACGACTCGAAGAGAAGATGCGTGCGCTTCAAACCATGTCTCGAGAGGCGCGCGTCGTCCTGGACGAGAAATGGGACGAGGCGTCGAAACGTTTAGAACACAAAATAGATTCCAGCGCTGACGCGGCCGATGTCATCGCCGCCGTGAGAGCGGAGTCGGCCGAGAGGATCGCCGAGTTGGAGGCGGGAAGGCGTCGTCACGAGCGCCGACTTCTCGACATGAAATCCTCGCTGTTGAGCGCGAAATCGACGCTCGTCGATAACATAGAACACAGAAAACGAGTCGCGAAAGACTTGACCGCGAAACTCGGGGCGTTGGCGCGCGTAGAAAAGTTGTAAACGCACCGTAGCGCCGCGTATTGAAATCTTCGTCAATGTGAAAATCCTTTTCGACTCGGGTCTAATCGGCAGACGACGACGCGCGCGCGGGATGGCGCCGGACCCCGCGCTCGCGTCGATGCGAAAGATCGCGACGCGCGCGGACGTCTACCCGCCCGCCGAGGATTCTTTTTTGCTCGTCGACGCGTTGGCGGAGATTTGGCGCGATGAGCTGGCGACCGCTCGACCGAGACTGTGCGTGGAGATCGGTACGGGGAGCGGGTACGTCGCGTGTTCGTGCGCGCTGTTGGCGGTGAAACACGGGTGTGGAGGGTGGACGCGCACACGGGCGTCGGACGTGAATCCGTCGGCGGTGGAGGCGTGTCGGGAGACGTGCGCGGCGCACGGGGTGGACGAGGAGGCGTGCGCGACGGCGCGCGGGGATCTGTTGACGCCGCACGAGGAGGCCATCGCGGCGAACGGTGGGTGCGATGTGTTGCTTTTTAATCCACCGTACGTGGTCACACCGAGCGAGGAGGTGGGTGGAGGCGGGATCGAGGCGTCGTGGGCGGGCGGCGCGGACGGGCGCGAGGTGCTCGACCGACTGTTACCGCGCGTGGCGGACGCTCTGGCGCCGGGAGGGATGTTTTTGTGCATACTGTTGACGCAGAATAAACCAGAGGAGGTGATGGAGATCATGCGTCGCGATGGGTTGACGGCGGAGCTGTACAGTCGGTGTCGAGCGGACGAGGAGGAGCTCTTCGTCATGCGATGCCGAAAACCGACGAACGGCGACGACGAGGGGAAGCGCGCGAGCGGCGCATAGGATCACAGGATCACGGGCATAGAAAAAGAAATCTAACGATTTATTAGAACGAATTCTAGCGATACCTGATACAGCGCAAGTCTCCTAATCGTACATCGACGTGGTCACGACTTGGCCGGTTTCCTCGGCGATGCGTTCGATGGCCATCTGCTTCGTCGTCGCGTCGACAATCTTAATTCCCTTCACCACGCTATTCTTTCGAAGTTTCGCCCCACCAATCTTCACCCCGCGCACCAATTTATGCGTATTCTTTCCCTCGCGCTTTTTCATCACCCCTCCCGTCGCGCGCAACGACTGCGCCACGCGCACGTTTTTCGCCGTCGCCGTCGCCGCGCGCTTTTTCCCCGACCCACCATCGACAACCATCGCCCCTCCCGCCGCCTCCATCTCCGCCATGCGCTTCAATCGACGCTCCTCCTTCTTCCTGAGCGCCTCGCGCTCGACGCGCTTCGCCTCCTCGATCCGCCTCGCCGCCGTCTTTCTGTTATTCTTCTTCGACATGACGGCCGACGTCGGCGTCCGATTCGTGTCGGCGAAGACGACGACGCGCGATGGATACGAAGGCCACCACCCGGTCGAGACACCTCACACGGGTTCGCGCGGACGCCGATCGCGCGTCCGTCGACGTCGACGCTCGCGTCGCGCCGCGCTCTTCCGTCGGTGCGGTCGTCACGAATGGTCGTCACGAATGGTTGGTAAACCCTAGGTTAGGGTTTAGGGTTTAAGAGGACGCCCCATCACGACGATTTTCAAAATGGTCATCCGCACCTGTCGCCGCACGACGTCCCGCGATGACGACGACGACGACGACGAACGCGCCCGCCGAGGACCCGCGAGTGGCGTGGGCGAACGCCATGCGTCTCGTCGTCACCCGTAAAGACGCCATTCACGACGACGGCTCGATCGATCAAGCGTTTTTCAAGCCCAAAAAAGTTGTCTTTGAGCGCGCGAGTCGGAAATGGGGCGACGTCGAGCGCGCGAAACTGTACGAGGGATTGGCGACGCACGGCGTCGGAGAGTGGGGGAAGATGCGGGAGACGTTATTGCCCGAGTGGGACGCGCTGAGTCTGCGCGTCAAGGCTTCGAGGATGATGGGGACGCAATCGTTGGCGAGGTATCCCAAGGGGTGGCGCGGGGACAAGGCGGAGGTGGACGCCGAGTACGCGAAGAATAAGGCGATCGGGGAGGCGACCGGGTGTTGGAAGAATGGAACGTTGGTGGAGGATGATCACGGGTCGGTGCACAAGTACATGGAGGCGAACGGGTTGTTGTAAGAAGAATTGAGCGCACATCGTACAGTAATACATTTCGAAACGCGAGAATGGTCGCGTCGTCACTCGGCGTCGAGGAGCGCGAGGGTGTCGGCGAGGAAACTCTTGCTCTTCGCGGCGCGCTTGGAACGTTTGGTGGTTTGGGACGGTGGTGCGTCCGCGTCGTGCGCCGACGCGCGTTGCGATCTGGACGCCTGGGACGGTCGTTGCGACGGTTGACTCGGTCGAGCGGATTGCGACTGCGATTTTCCAAATTTTTTACGCAACGATATGCGTCCACCCTTTTGCGTCGGATCGATGTCTTCGTCCGTCGTGCACTCGTCCCCGTCGATGCTACCGTCGTCGAAATCGTCATCGACGTCTACGCCGAGCGATCCCGCGTCGTCGCCGACCGCGCCCGTCTCGACGCGTCTCGCCAATTTCAGTCTCGTCTCCTCCAATTCCATCTCCGCCGCGTCCAAACCATCCCTCAGACGCACCATCTCCGCCTTTTTCGCGTTCATCATCGCGATGAACCGTCTCGCCAGATCCTCTTTCATCTCATCCATCGCTTGTGACATCTTTTCATTCGTCTCGTTGGCGTCTTCGCACGCGCGCGTCGCTCTCGCGCTCGTCGCCCGCTCTCGCCGGTGCCTCGCCTCGCTCGCCTCCAACGCCCTCGCCAGCGCCAACGTTCGGTCCACCACCTCGCGCTCACGTTTTAAAATCACCACGCCCGTCGGTACGTCGTCGAATCCCATCGACGCGCTTCCGTTCCCGTTCCCGTTCCCGTCTTCGCGTCCCGAGCGCTCGCCGGCGCCGGCGCCCGGGACATCCTCTCGACGTCTGAATACGAGCTCGATCTCGTCCTTCTCCCCCGTGCCGCGCTCGAATGCGAACACGAACGCGTCATCATCGTCACCGTCGTCGTCCTCGCGAGACGCACCCAGCGCCGCGCGCGCGAACGCTTCGAATCCCTCGAACTGGGCGTCGTCGTTAAAATCCAGCGTCCCGACGTGCGTCGTCCCGTTCGGTTCGCGCACGATGACGTCCACGCGCGCGGGCGAGGACGGTGACGCGGAGGTTATGACGACGCACGTAACGTCGTCGATGAGTCGCGCGCGCGCGGTGACGATGGGTGGGACGTCTTCGTCGTCGCGCATGGCGACGAGGCCGAGTCTGAGGACGACGGTCGGAAACGGAAATGGAAATGACGGCGACATCGACGAATGGGTAAACTAATGAGCGTGGTCGTTACATTACACGTTGGAATGCGCGCGCGAACGACCGCGCGCGAGGCGGATTCACGCGACGAAGATGATGAAGAAGCTGAAGAATGATATGAGCACGGCAAAAATCTTCATGATGAGCCAGCGGTTGCTCGAGACGCTGTTGAGATACTTCAACAGCTGCGTCTGGGCGTTGTCGACGTTGGCGAGCGTATCGTCGACGTTTTCATCGATGCGAATGGCGAGTTCACCCTGTTCGCTCACCATGGTGGCGAGCTGCTGGAAGATGCCTCCGAGTTCGGTGATGGTGCGCTCGACGTTTTGCAAAGCCTCCTGCCGAGAATCCATGTACGCGTTGTTTTGGTTGTACAGCTGCATCTGCCCCTGCGTTTGCATCGGACCGTCCATGCCCTGACCCGGCGCGCCCGGACGCGGGACGAAATCGTGCGCCGAACCGCCGATACCGCCGCTCTGCAGGTTGCCGAATCCTCCCGGCGCCGAGCGCATCGCGCGAGAAAACGCGTCGTCGCCGAGATAACCCAAAGACGGATCGCTCGCGCTCGGACCCGCGCTCGCGCCAAACATCGCTCGACGCTCCTCTCCAGCCTTCATATTCGCCTGTCTCGTCGTCAGCGTCTCCTTGAACGTCTTCGTCGCCGTCGCCAAACGATTTTTCAGCGTATCCACCACCGTCCCGCTGTGATCGTTCACCGATTTATTCGTCTCCCCGCGCTCCCTCGTCCTCGCCGCCGCGCTCTGCAACTCAACGATGGATTCATTCAGCGCCTGAATGTCCAATTTTATCACCGCGGACGTCTCCGCGATCTCCCGAGACTTGTCGTCGTACAGCGAGCTCGCCTTGGCCAACTGGTTCAGTCGCTCCAGCTTCAGCGACGTGCGATGAATACCGTGTCCGATCGCCGACGCCATCTGCACGCGATCGATTCGTTCGTCAGTCTCCCGCGTCGTCCTCGTCATCATCGTCGTTTCATTCGATTCATTCATTCATTCATTCATTCATTCACTTCTTCAAATAAACGATCGCACCTTTGCGAAATCGCTCGCGTTCCCATCCCCCGCGCCATCATCCCTGACCCCCCCGCGCGTCGTCGACGCGTCCGACGCGGACGCGCCGTTCGTTTCCCGCGTCACGCTCGCCGTTTTTCGCACGCGTTCCACCACGGCGGTGAATTCCTGCGTGCGATCCTTCACCGGCGGTCGATGCATGAACATCTCTCGCGTCGTCCGGGTATCGATCTCGTCACCGCGCGGCGCGCGCGTCACGCGCGATGCGTCGCGCGCCCTTTCGCCCGCGCGCGAGAGGAAGACAGACGTCGTCGGCCGCGCGTCCGTCGGCGAATGCGGACACGATTCGATGCGGGCAATGAAATGAATCCACGGCAGACGCGCGCGCGCGACGGGAAACCGATGGTGATCTCCACGGCCGAGCGCGCGTACGTCGCGGATGGATGCGCGCAAAACCACCGCGCGGATGGTCGCGCGCGGGCGGACCACCGCGCGTTCGCGCTGGCGCTGAACGCGGTGCCGTCGGCGGCTGGGAGCGCGGCGGTGGCGCTGGGACACGGGGCGAGCGCGACGCGGTGCGTGTGCGCGGTGCGCGCGGACGTGACGACGCCGTCGAGGGATGCCCCGGATGAGGGACGAGTCGTCGTGCGGGTGGACGCGAGCGCGATCGGGGGGGAGGGTGAACGAGGGCGAACGGGGAGGCACGCGCGCGAGGCGGCGGAAAACCTGAGCCGGCGGTACGCGAGAATGTTGGAATCCGTGCTTTTAGGGCGCGAGGCGCGCGCGAGGGATGGATACGAGGAGGAGGATGGGGAGGATGGTGTGCCGAGCGCGTCTGGGTCGGGTGGATTGGATCTGAAGGCGCTGTGCGTGCGTCCGGGGAAGGCGTGTTGGACGCTGGCGGTGGACGTCACGTGCGCGTGCGACCGAGGATCGATGTTGGACGCGCTGAGCGTGGCGGTGCGCGCGGCGCTCGCGGACGCGAAGATTCCAAAGGTGACCATCGCGGGGGTCGGTTCGGACGGTGAGGGTGGGGAATTGGAGATTGATGATGACCCGGATGAGTGTTCGCGCGTCGACGTGTCTCGATGCGGCGTGGTGGTGACGACGACAAAGATTGGTCGACACGGCGTCATCGACGCGACGGATGAGGAGGAAGAGTGCGCTGAGGCGTCGATGAGCGTCGGTGTCGATCGAGACGGGATGATGTGTGGGGAGTTTGGCGTCGGAGGGGAGAATTTAGATCGAGGAACCGCCATCGCGATGCGTTTGTTGGCGTGTCGCGTCGGCGCCGAGTTGATTGAAAAGATGGACGCGTGTCTCACGACAGCCATCGCGAGCGGCGACGAAGATCTCGACGAGGACGAGGACGATCGCGTCATGGTGGTCAGACTGCCTTCGAAACGCTCGATGTAATATATATTTGAAACTGTTACAATGGTGCGGTACCCTCTCCATCCATCGAAAGGGAGGACGGATCGTCGAGCACGGCGGCGTTGAAATCGTGGAAATCGTAATCCGTGTCGAGATCGTGCGGAGAGAAATCCGCGGGCGCTCTGAACACCTTCTCGGGACTGTAGCCCCACAGATTTCTCACGTGAGACGTGTACAGACACGCGTATCGCTCGACTTGAAACGCGAAGCGTGAATTTTGCGACCCCGCCTTCATGAGTTGTCCCCAGACGTAGTGAAACCCGCGGTGGTACTCGCGCATGCCCTCTCGGTGCGCCGTGCGCGCGGTGGCGGACAACTGTCTCGCACGTTCGAGCTCTTCCTCGTTGGAGGAGGAATCGTTGGCATTCGCGGCGAGCCAGGCGTGGCGCGCCACCTGGTCGTCCAACGCGTCTCGTACCGTGCGCAGACTTCGCAGGGCGTGCGGTTTCTCTCTGTGTCTCTCGAGACACTCGATCTCGTGCGCGAGCTCGGGAACAACGAGCATCGTGCGCCAGTCGATTTCTTTCTTGGCGCGTAAAATATCGCCGTAAATGTGATCGCCGACGTAGAGCAACCTTGAACCGACCTCGATGCCGAGCATGGCGTGAAGATGCGTGTACGAACCTCCCTGGTACACCTTGGCCGGACCTTTACCGGTCGCGCGCAATCCACTCGCGAGCGCGCGCTTGTGCGTGACGTCGGACACACTGCCTATGGGGGTCAACGGTGCGCCGTTATCCGTGTTGTGCAACAGTCCCGTCGCCGTGTCCACTTCAAAAATGGTCGCCGAATCGTTGGCGAAGAAGCCCGGTTTCGCCGAACCGGTGATGACGACGTCGAACAGACCGAGCCATTCCAAAGTCTTGGCGTCGCCGACGTTGTCGTCGACGAGATAATTCATCACGACGTTGGTGTAATCCCACAACGAATTCGTGAGCAGAAACACTTGTTTGCCGCTCGCGCGCATGGCTTTGAGTAAAGGCACGAGACCGTCGTCTTTGCTGATAAATTTTCCAGGATCCGCCGCGACGGCGTGTTTCAAGCTTCCGTCACGATGACACAGATCTACCGACGCGCGAATCTCGTCGAAAATTTGTATGAAGGATTTTCTCTCGAAGAACGCGGCGTGCTCGCCCGAATCCTTCGCCTCGACGAGCTGCGAGAACAAGTACGCCTCACCCATGGAAAACAGCGTGTCGAGCGCGTTAAATTCCGGTCCATCAAAACTTTGTCGCTTACTCGTCTCGCAATACGTCGCCAATCGCTCCTCCGTGTCCAAAGCCGTAAATCCGTGATACGCCACCTTGACGTAATTGTGTCGATCCATCTTTAAAATATTCCCTCGCCTCTTATCCACGATCAATCCTCGCACCATGTAGTTGGGATCGAACTCAAATTTCTCCATCAACGCTCGCGGGTACCCGTACTCGGCCACGAGCTTTTTCACCGTCTCGTTGTACGACATCATCTCAAACGTCTCCGGCTTGTACATGGCCAAGGTGTAGTCCATGTCGAACCCGATGGCGTCTATCCGCTTCATATTCAAACTACGATTACAGAAAACCTTGGTCGCCGCTCGATCGTTCCTCTCCGCCTCATTCGTCGTCGACCAATGCTTCAACTCGGCCGACGCCGCGGCGTTGAGATTCGACACGTGCGTCCGCGCCTCCGTCATCGTCCTCGCGCCTCGCCCGCGTCTCGCTCCCCGCGGCGTCGTCGCGCTCACCGCGCTCACCGCGCGCGTCCTCGACGTCGACGTCGACGCGTGAATTCGCCCTGAAATCGTCCCTCCGCGCGCGTGCGTCCCTCTCGCGTCCGCTCCCACCGTCGGCCACGCTCCCGCGAGAGTTTTCCTTCGCGCCGCCGACGACGCGACCTCTCGCCTCCAGGTTTGTTCCCCATCGCATTGTCGCCTCGTCACCTGCCTCGTCGTCCACGACGCCGTCGTCTGCGCGCACCCGCGCGTGGACGACGGCGCGGACGCCGCGGCGAACGTTCTCGCGAGCGTCGAGCGCATGTCGACGCGACGGCGCGCGCGCGCGCGCGACGCGTGGGAATGTGTCCCGGTAACGACTCGCGCGGGAACGGGTTCGCGCGAGCGCGCGAGCGCGATGCCGACGCGCGCGGAGGCGCGGGCGCGCGCGCGAGGAGTTGTGTCGTCGATTCGCGCGCGCGGACGCGCGGTGATGGACCGAGGCGCGAGAGAGAGCGCCGCGCGCGTGGGAATGACGCTCGAGCTCAGCCTGGGCGCCCGCGCGCGCGTCACACGACGACGGAGGTGGACGACGAGCGCGGCGCGAGGAGACGCGGCGCGAGGAGACGCGGGTGAATGCGAGGGATGATGCCCGCGCGCGCGACGCCGCGCGCGGGCGCGACGTCGCGCGCGGTGGTTCGGGGACGGTCGAGCGCGTTCGCCACGTCACGGAGGGGGCGCGGAAGCGGGAGGAGCGCGAGGGCGACGCGAGTGGGAGACGGCGAGGGAGGACGCGCGGTGATCGGTCTCGTCGCGCGCGGTCGTTCGGTCGTCGCGTCTCGCGCGCGGTGGTCGACGACGACGACGGTGAAGGCGAGAGAGTGGCTGGGACGCGCGTCCTTATCCGGGACGACGACGGCGAGAGCGGCGGCGACGATCGCGACGACGACGGCGAGCGAGGACGAAGAGAGCGAGAACGCGTATTTTAAAACCGGTGACACGAGTCTGGACGGGGAGATACCTCCGCCGCCGCGCACGAGTAATCTCACCGACGTGTTGCCGTATTTGTTCGCCGTGTCGCTCTCGCGAAGGGGCACGGCGTGGCGTTTGGCGGCGGCGTTGACGTTCTTGATGATACAGAAGAGTTTTGGATTAGCGGTGCCGATATTGTTCAAGGTGGCGGTCGATCACTGCACGACGGCGGCGGCGGCGAGTGGGGCGATGGCGGCAGAGGCGGCGCGCGCGGCGGCGATGGCGTTGGTGGCGAGCGGAGCGCTCAAGGCGATGAGCGGCGTCGCGACGGAACTTCGGACGGTGTTTTTCACTCCTGTGGCGCAGGCGAGCGGAAGACGAGTGGCGCTTGAAGTGTTTAATCACGTGTTGAGTTTAGATTTGAGTTTTCACCTCGAGCGACGAACGGGGGCGTTGCAGAGAATCATCGATCGAGGCACGCGGTCGGTGAGCATGGTGTTTCGCGCCGTCGTGTTCACGTTCCTTCCGACCGCGATCGAGCTCGCGCTCGTGTGTGGATTGCTCTGGCACGCGTTCTCGTGGCATTTCGTCGTCATTGTTTTGACGACGTTCGTGGCGTATGTGTGGTGGACGATGCACATGACGGGCGTGAGCGCCGAAAAGAGAAAGTTGGCCAATCACATGGACGGATTATCGACGGGTAAGGCGGTCGACGCGCTGTTGAATTACGAAACGGTCACATTTTTCGGTAACATCGATCTCGAGAGTCGACAGTACGATAAACTCTTGCGCGGATATCACGAAGCGGCGCTCGGAAGCGAGCGAGCGTCGAGTCTTTTGAACGCCGGCCAGGCGGTGATTTTGGCGGGAGGAATGACCACCATACTGTCGTGCGCGGCGTTGGGGGTGTGGAACGCGGATCCGACCGGTGGATTGGTTTCGCGCGTGGGTGACTTAGTCATGGCGAACGGTTTGTTGCTTCAACTCTGGGCGCCGCTTCAATTTTTGGGATTCTTCTATCGCGAATTGCGACAGTCGCTCGTGGACATGGAGGCGATGTTCGACATCATGGCGACGGAGACGAAGATTCCGGACGGCGACGTCGACTTGCCCGCGAAAGTGGGCGGTGCGGAACTAGAGCTCGATGACGTCAACTTTAGGTACGGCGAAGGTCGCGACGTGCTCAAGGGTGTGTCGTTGAAATTGAAACCGGGAGAATCCGTCGGCATCGTCGGTCCGAGTGGTTCGGGGAAGAGCACGTTGCTCAGACTCATTCTGCGCGTGTACGACGTGACGAGCGGGAAGATTTCCATCGACGGGCACGACGTTCGTGATTTACGACTCGATTCTCTTCGAGAATCCGTCGCCGTCGTTCCGCAAGACACCGTCTTGTTCAACGACACGCTCGACCACAACATTCGGTATGGCCGACCGGCGGCGAGCGATGAAGAGGTCGCCCTCGCCGCGAGCCGCGCGCGATTGGACAAGACCGTGGAACAAATGCCGAAGGGTTTAGGCACCATGGTCGGAGAACGCGGCGTCAAACTGAGCGGCGGCGAGAAACAACGCGTCGCCATCGCACGTGCGTTTCTCCGCGAGCCGCGCATGTTGGTGGCAGACGAGGCGACGAGCGCGTTGGACACGGCGACGGAGCAAGGCATCCTCGAGAGTCTCGAGGACGTCGCCAGAGGTCGCACCGCGGTCTTCGTCGCCCATCGCCTCTCCACCGTTCGCTCGTGCGACCGAATCATCGTGATGGAACAGGGTAAAATCGTCGAGGAGGGCACGCACGCCGAGTTACTCGACGGAACGAGTCGTGGCGAAAAGGTTGGCATGTACGCCGCGATGTGGAAGGCGCAGGCGCAGGAGGAGGAAGAAAAGGAGAATAAGCCCAAGCCCGACGACGTCGTCATCACCGCCGGATGAGCGAGCATTGTTTTTATTGTTTTTATTGAGATTCATTTATTTTACATTGCGAGCGCGTCGCCAGTAACCTCGTCCGTACTCGGCAAATAACTCTTCGCCCGCGTCGATGTCTCGAAGCGCCCGTAGCGTCGCCCTTCGCTCGGCGACGTTCTTTTCAAACTTTACGTTTCTTTGAAACGCCGTTCCTTCCGAGTCGTTCACGTATCTTCCCAGATACCCGTAATGTCTCTTCGCGTCGACGTGCACGTTGAAATGCATCGCCATGACGTATTCTTTGTCATCGTCTCCAAGTTTCAGCGCGTCCGCGAGACTGAGCACGTCGCCAGAGTAACTCGCGCCGACGACGAGCTCGCCGCGAGCCAACCGACTCCGCGCAAACAAACCGTACCCCGCGCCTTTGATCGTCGACGGTCCGACGCGCGCGCCGCCGGTAAACGACACCGAAGACGTCGCCGCGCACGCCTCGCTCGCGCTGCGCACGCCCTCGACGTCCAGCGGTGGGCGCGCGCGATTGAATGGAACGCCCGATTGGGACATCACTCTCGAGCAAACTTCGATTCAAACGCGCTGAGACACGCGGCGAACGCCGTGAGCGGGCCCAGTGGGTGCGCAAAGTCTAGCGTGAAGAGGTTGTCATCGACGCGTCCGAACTGCGCGACCACGCGCGGGTGACTGGCGTCGTCCCCGGAGACGTCGGCGTCATCTTGCGCCGCCGTGCAAACCAACTGGAAATTCTTCACGCTCGGACGCGTGACGCGACCGTTAAAATTCAACACGTATGCTCGACACGACGCGTTCCACGCCGGACGCGCGCTCTCGAGCTCGTGCGAGACGGTCGGTACGTCGTCGGGTGCGGAACGCTCGGAATCGAAGAGCGACACCGCGAGCGAACGCGGACCGCCGGCGCCGAGCACGTTCACGGCGTAGCGAATCTCCGCCAACGCGCGACGCTGAGGAATTTCTCCTTCGTCGTCCGAATCGTCGCCCAGGTGACGCGGAAGCCCCCACGCGCGCGGTCGAGCGCCGGAGTCTAAGAGTTTGAAACGCGTCCCGATGAAATTCGCCTTGAGTTTACCGACGTAACTCGCGTGCGTTTCGTTGAGCGACCGCTCCGCGCCGTCGTCTCCGATCAAGTAATGCGTACACTTTGCTTTTTTACGCTTTCTCGCCACGAGAATCGGTACGGCATCCTCCAGAGTCGCAACTGTCGTCTCGCGTCCGTCTAAATACAGCACGTACGTCGGAAACGCGCCAAACGGACCCGGTTTTCGCAAGACATGACACCGCACGTGCGTGCCATCGTTCGGCAGCGCGCGCAGCGTAAACGTACGTCTCGCACGCGCGTCGGCCCACGGTGGCAGAGGCGCGACGCGATCCATGACACCCCTCGTCTCGCGCCGCGCGCGCGCGGACTCCTCGCTCCTCGGACGCGGCGGCGCCGACGGCGTCCGCATCTCACCCTCACTCGCGCTCCTCGACCCCTCACAACCGCCCGAACCATCGCTCGCATCATCGCTCGCGTCTTCTCCCGACGGATGCACGGGCGCGGAATCCCGCCTTCGCACGAAACTCACCCTCGACGTCCTCGGTCCGTCGTCTCGCCGCCGGCTTCGCGCCGAGGGTCCGCCCTCCCCCTCCACGCTCATCTCCCGTCCCCCACCGCTCCGCTCACCGCGCGCGCGCGACAGAGGTTTCATGTACGACGCCTGTTTTCTTCCCCGTCGTCCCTCGCCCGCGTCCACCGTCGACATCACCCTCCGTCGCGACGATCTATTTTTACCCTCGAGCGCCGACCCACCGGCTCGTTCGATACGAACCGTCGTCGCGTCCCACCGTCGCGCGCGCGTCTCTCTCACCGTCTCTCGCGCGCGCGATCGACGCGTCGATCGATCCTCCGTCGTTTCCTGCGCCCTCGTTCGATCGTCCGGGCGTCGAGCGTCGCCCAATCGCGCGTCCCCGTCGACGAGGGAAAAAGCGCCTTCGCGTCCCCGCGGGGACGTCATTTCGTCCCCGATCGATCATGGCGTCGAACGACGAGCTCAGACGACACGCCGCGTACCTTCTCGCGTGGTGCGGGGCGATTCGAGTCTCCACGTACGTCTTGCAGTTGGCGCTCGGGGCGTCGGAGGAGGCGAACGCGTGAGAAGACGACGACGAGGCGCGCGACGAGGCGAGGATCGACCTCGAGGTGGATCGACCGAGGGACGCGTCGTGGAGACGATGGTGACCACGCACGGGACGGTGTGGACGACGCGAGGGGCGTGTGGGGTGGAGTGCGCGCGACGAGCGGTGGGAGGGGGGTCGTCGACGGCGGGCGTGGCGTTGGTGACGGAGTACGAACACGAGGCGCGCGAGGGCAGACGCGCGGGCGGCGCGCGCGCGTTCGGCGTCGACGTCGATGAGGGTACGGGGGAGGTGATGATTCGAGAACTCGGTGCGTTCGATGGAGACGCGAGTGGGTCGTCGATCGGGGCGGTGTTCGAGGCGCGGTGGAGCGCGAGGGAGGGCGACGACGAGCGATGCGCGTTCGTCGACGCCGACGGGTTTTTGACGCTGGCGCGGGCGGAGGAAACGTACGGGGAAGGAGGCGGTGCGAACGCGCGTGGGATCACGTTTCACGCGCTCGATAAGGTGCACTGCGGTGGGGGAGGTTTGGGAATGGCGACGTGCTTGGATTGGCGAGCGGACGGCGCGCTCGCGGTGAGCGCGGCGGATGGAAGTTTTCGCGTCGTCAGAGAGGAAACGTCCTCAGTCGAGTTGGTGGACGCGATCGAGGGCGCGCACGATTTAGAGATGTGGGCGGTGGCGTTCGATCTCTCGCGCGCGGACGTTTTGTACACGGGCGCGGACGATTGCGCGTTCAAGGTTTGGGATTTAAGAGACGCGTCGAGGGCGACCGTGGTCAATCGAAAGACCCACGGCGCGGGAGTGACGTGCGTCTCCCCCTCGCCACACGACGACACCATCGTTGCCACGGGTTCTTACGACGATCACGTGCGTCTGTGGGACGTGCGAGCGCTGAAATCGCCCGTGAGCGAACTCAACGTCGGCGGCGGCGTGTGGCGATGTCGATGGCATCCGACGAGACGCGCGCTCGCGTGCGCCGCCATGGGCGGAGGCGCCGCGCTCGTCGACGCGAACGACAACGCGTTGCGTCTGGATTACACGTACGCCGAACACGGCTCGATCGTGTACGGCGCGGATTGGATGCGCGTGAATGACGAGAAGGAAGTCTTGGTGACGTGTAGCTTTTACGACAAGATGGTGCGGTGTTGGAGCGCTCCATCCGCCGCCGAGTCATAGCGGATACAAGTTGTGATATTACAGCGTGGTTCGCGCTAAATTACAATTTTACTACCGTGCGCGCGCGTCTAATGTTCCGTCGCGTCACGGCGTCCTGTTGAGCTTCTCGAGTTGGTCCACGCGCTTCTTCACGCCGACGAACGCTTCCTTGAACACGTTACTAACGCGCTCGGTGAGCGACGAATTCTCGACGTCTTTCTCGTCCAACGAAATCTCTGAGAACGCCGCCGCCGTCGCGTCCGCCCCCGTCGCGCTCGCCGCCGCGCTCGAGGATCCAGCGCCGTTCGAGGCTTCCTTTTCGAGTTTCATCTGCGCCCGGACGTACTCTCTCGACGGCAATCGCAGCGCCGCGGCCCATCCGGCGGCACGTCCTCTCTCAAACTCGTCACTCGTCGCTCGAAGCGCATCTCGCAACGCATTCTTCTCCGCCTCCTCGTCGCGTCGTTCGTCAATCATCTCCTTCGCGCGCTTCTCCGCCAATCCCAACGCGTCCACGACGGATTTCCGCTCCTCCTGCACCCGCGACCGCATCTCTCTATATTTTATCTTCGTCTCCTCCAACTCCTCTCGCAGCGTCTCGCGCTCGTTCACGAGCGACAGCACCTCTCGCAAGACGTCTCGCGCGCCGACGTTTGCGTCGGCGTCCTCGCCGCTCGCGATGTTCAAAGCCTCCGACAGCGATCTCACGAGAGATTCCCTCGTTTTCCGCAGTGCGACGTCCTCAACATCGCGCTCGCCCGTTCTCACCCGCCCTTGACGTCGAGTCGACGTCTTCTCCGCGCCCGCGCGCGTCGTCCCCGTCGCGCGCGTCTCGTCTCCAGTCATTCGTCCCAACCACTCGGCGCACCTCTCGCTCTCGCACGCGCGCGCCACGTCCAACGCGCGCTCGCCCGCGGCGTTCAAGAGGGTCAAATACGCCCTCTCCGGCGGATGCTGCGCGAAGACGCACGCCTTGACCACCTCTTTCGCGCACGACAGCGCGTCGCTCGCGCAGCTCAAATGCAAGAGCGTGTTCCCCTTGTCGTCCGCGATGGTGCACGGCACGCGCTTCTCGCGCAACAGCGCCTCGAGCGCGCGCACATCGTCCAGCGCGCACGCCCGGAACGCCTCCTCCGCGGCGAGCGAGAGACCGCCGTCGGTCGGGCGCGCCATGCTCTCGCGCGCGCCCGTCGCGCCCACGTCGCCCAATCGACGCCGCACTCTCGGACGCGCGCGTCGACGGCGGACGACGCGAGCGAGCGACGAAGGCGACCGAGATGACGAGCACGAATCCGTTCGCGCGCGCGGACTCGTGGCGGGCGCACCCGCTGCTGAATAAGCCGTGGCCGCGCGCGCTCCCCGGGTTCTTCCTCGGCGCGGGCGCCTTCGCGGCGTACGTCGCCGTCGACAAGGCGCGCGCGCGCGCCAAGGGGGGGAGCGATAAGGGCGCGCACTGAGCGCGCCGGCGTCTTCGCGTCTCCGCATCGGCGACGACGCGCGAGAGAGCGCGAGAGCGAGCGCGAGAGCGCGGTGCGATCGCGCGCGCGGGTAGGGTCACTCGACGACGATGTCGACGCGCGGCGTCTCGACGCGCGCGCGGAATTCCGCGCGAGAGAGCTCACATTGTAACAGTGCCATAGTAGAATCACGACGTTCGCCCGTCGCGCGCGCGCGACGTCCCGACGCGGCGTAACAACGATGGGCGTTGACCGAGCGCGCGAGAACTATTTTCAGTCGCGAGAGCGCGTCGCGCGCGATGCGCTGGCTCGAGCGCGAGCACGACGCCAGGCTCGACGCCGCTCGACGGAGAGACGCGTCGAATCGAGAGACGCTCGTCGCGCTCGCGGCGAACGCGCGCGACGCCGCGCTCGCGAAAAGACTCGAACGAATCGACGATGGATTTAAATGCGCCTCTGGGCGCGACGATTCGCGAGTGGGCGCGACGCGCGACGACGACGCGGAGGCGCGGGAGCGAGCGAGACGCGCGAGGGAGACTCGGGAGGCGATGCTCGACCGCGCGCGAGACGCGAGCGAGGCGTCGAGGCGCGAGGACGTCGAGGCGAGGGCGAGAGCTCGCGAGCTGTCGACGCGGGAACGCGCGAGGGAGAGCGACGAGCTCAGAGCGTTGGCGCGTCGATTGGCGGCGTTGGAGACGAACGCGGCGCGAATGACGCAGATAGAGGAGAAGAAGTTGATGGAAAAGTTGGAGCGCGAGCGTGAGCGCGGGTTGGACGCGGAGATGGAGCGGGAGAGACTGAGCGTGGAGGCGCGAGAGTACGAGGAGAGACGCGCAAAGGAGAGACTCGCGCGAGAGCAGAGAGAGGCGCTGGACGCGTGCGTGAGAGAGAAGGCGGCGCTCATGGCGAGGAGAACGATGGAGAAAGAGGAGGAACGACGGATGATGGCGCGGTACGTGAAGAGGATCGAAGAAGAAGACGAGGAGGAGCGACGAGAAGCGGAACGACGGCGCGCGCGGAGTCGGCTCGACGCCGAGGCCAACGCGGCGGAGTGTAGGCGACGAAAAGAGGCTGAGGCCGAGGAGAATGCGGCGATCGAGGCGGACATAGCGAGACACGAAGAGGAGATACGCGCGCGAGAGGCGGCGAACGAGGAGGCGCGACGACGAAAAGAGGAGGAACTCGCGATGGCGCGAGCGGCCGTGGAATCTTCGCAGACGTCGGCGAGAGAAGAGGCGGATGCGTTTAACGAATTAATCGCGCGTCTTCGCTTCGAGGAGTACGAGGAAGCGTGTCGACAAAAGGAGGCGAGTGATCGAGAGCTCGCTTCGCGTCGTAGGGAGGAACAACGCGCGGAGTACGAGCTCGCGGTTCGGCGACGCGAAGAGGCGCGCGTGAGAATGGAAGAGGAAAAGAAACGCTTCTCCGAGCGTCTCCAACGCGAGCTCGCCGAACAAGATCGCGTCGAACAGATGAACGCGCAGAGACGTCGAATGAAACTTCTCGAACACTCACGGGAGGTGCGACGTCTGGCGGATGAAAAATTCGCGGCGAAAGAGGCGGCTCTCGAGATGGAGCGCCGCGAGCTCGAGGCGAGACGCCGCGAGCGCGAAGCCGTGGACGCCGCGATCGAGTCCGAACGCGCGAAAATGCTCCAAGAGTTCGAGTCGAGACGACGATAAAATTCAAACACTTCCTCCTCACGTTGTTGTAATCATCCATGTATCCATCGCGGCTTTTCTCGAAACCGTCGCGAACAACTCGCAACTTCTGCATTCTTCGGCGATGTCGGCGTGTCCCGCGAGACTCTTCTTTTGCGGTGAACGCGACCTACCGTCGCTTTGCGACGCGCGAGGGGTGACGCACGTCGTCTCCGTGGGATGGCCTCCGCCCGAGGATCCGACCGAGGTGCGCGCGCGCGAGGAATGCGCTCGGGACACTTTTCGGGACACTTTTCGGGAACGCGCGCGTTTAACGCCGAGACTGACGCTTCGACGCGCGATAGGGTCGGATAGACGACGCGCACACGTTGGTGATCGCGTTACCGGACGATGACCTCGCAGATCTCTTGGGCGCGGTGCCCGAAGCGACGACGTTCATCTCGAACGCGTTGGCTTTGGAGACGGCGGCGGTGGCGGTGCACTGTCACGCCGGTGAATCGCGTTCGAGCGCCATCGTCGCCGCGTATCTGTTGCGATTCGAACACGTGAACGTTGATGACGCGTTGGCAGCGGTGGAAGCGCTCGGAGGCGCGCCGAACGATGGATTTAGATCGCAATTGGAATTGTGGGCGCAGATGGGCTGTCGCGTCTCCACGGCAAACGAGGCGTATAAACTGTGGAGCGTGGCGAAAATCGCGCGAGAGCGCGACGAGCGCGGGTACCTCGAGTCCACAAGCGTGATGCGCGATCCCGGCGCGCCCGGTGCGGTGGAAGATCCCGAGGGAGGTGGATGGGTGTCGTGTCGAAAGTGTCGACGTCGATTGGCGCGTTCGACGCACGTCTTGCGTCACGACCACGGTCAAGGCATCGACGCGTTCAGTTGGAAACAGCGACGGAAAGAGTCCGCGCGCGCGATCGATGATGTGCGACGACCGTGCTCGTCCATGTTCGTCGCGCCTCTGAGTTGGATGAAAGGAATCGAGGACGGCGACGGCGGCGAGACGCGAGGCAAACTCACGTGTCCCGCGTGCGCGACGAAAATAGGTGCATTCGATTGGGCGGGGATTCAGTGTTCGTGCGGCGCGTGGGTCTCTCCGGGATTTCAGATCCAACGCGCAAAGACGGACGCGTTCGGGATCTGAGCATAGTGACATTCATTGGTTTGTAAATTAAAAAGATGTGCGCGTTTAAAAGTGAATGCTTCCCATGTTGGGCGTCGCCGCCATGGCGGCCTCTTTCACCGCTTCGGACACGGTGGGGTGCGCGTGACACGTGCGCGCGATATCCTCGGCCGTGGCGCCGTATTCCATGGCGAGCACGCACTCGGAGAGAATCTCGCCCGCGCCGCCGGCGACGATGTGCGCGCCAAGAATTTTCCCCGTCGTTTTATCGGCGACAAACTTGACGACCCCCTCGGAGTCGTCGTTGGCCCGCGCGCGCGAGTTGGCGGCGAGAGGGAACTTACCAACGATGTATTCAATGCCCATCTCCTTGACTTGCGCCTCGGTTTTACCCACCCACGCCACCTCGGGATGGGTGTAAATGACAGAGGGAATGGTTTCGTAATTGACGTGCCCCTTCTTACCGGCGATTTGTTCGACAACGGAGACGCCCTCTTCCTCAGCCTTGTGCGCGAGCATCGGACCCTCGACGATGTCACCGATGGCGAACACGCCCGGGACGTTAGTCTTAAACGTGTGGGGTTCGATGACCACCTGACCGAGTTTGTTGGTCTCCACGCCGACGTCTTCGAGACCGAGACCGTCGGTGAACGGACGACGACCGGTGGCGACGAGAACGATGTCGGCGTCCATCTCCGTCTGATCACCGCCGGCGGACGGTTCGAGAGTCAGAGTCACCCCACCCTCGGGCTTCTTCACCGCCTTGGTGACCTTGGTGGAGAGCTTAAAGTTGAAACCTTGCTTTTTGAGGGAGCGTTGAAACGTCGTGCGAATCTCGTCGTCGATGCCCGCGCCGCAAATCTTATCCGCAAACTCGACCACCGTCACCTTGGCGCCGAGACGGCTCCACACGCTTCCGAGCTCGAGTCCGATGACGCCGCCACCGATCACGACCATGGTTTCCGGTACTTTTTTCAAATCCAGCGCCCCCGTGCTCGTGACGACGGTTTCCTCATCCGCCTCCACCCCCGGCAACGCGCTCGGCACAGATCCCGTCGCCAAGACCACATTTTTCGTTCTGATCGTCTCAACCGTACCATCCTCCTTCGTCAACTCGATCTCGTTCGCGCTCTTGAGCTTCCCCCACCCCTTGGCGTACGTCACCTTATTCTTTTTAAACAACCCCTCGATGCCCTTCGTGAGGCCCGCGACCGCTTTCCCTTTATGCGCCATCATCTGCGACACATCGATGGACACCTCCCCACCGAACGAGATTCCGTGTTTGGCCATTCCGTGTTTCGCCTCCTCGTACTTATGAGACGCGTTCAGCAGCGCTTTGCTCGGAATGCACCCCACGTTGAGACACGTCCCGCCCAGGGCGCCTCGCCCCTCGACGCACGTCGTCTTCAACCCCAGCTGCGCCGCCTTGATCGCCGCCACGTACCCGCCCGGCCCACCACCGACGATGACGACGTCTTGTTCATCACCCTCGGCCGCCGACGCGCGACCGCGCGCGAGCGGGAGCGCGCCACGACGCGCGATGGATGTCGATCGCGCCGGAGTCATCGTCCCCAGCCTCGACGGCATCGTCGTCGTCATCGTCGTGTAGTCACCGCGCGCGCGCGGGGTGACGTCCGCGCACGCGCGCGTGAGCTGCGCGAACGTTCGCGTCGCGCTTCGACGCATGTGTAGAGGTACCGCGCGTCGTGGACTGACGACGCGAGGCGTAACTGTCCCGAGCGCGCGCGAGATTCTCCCCGCGCGCGATGGACGCGCATTCGACAGTCAACGTCGCGCGACGGACGCGGGAGGGACGATGTCGACTCGAAAACGGGCGAGGGAGGGAGGACGAAGGGTGTCGCACGCGGAGATCGCGGCCATGGTGCACAATTATCTTCGTCGACACGGATTCGAGGGTGCGAGGAGGGCGTTTTTGAAAGATGCGCACAGTCTGTTGGGAACGTTCGGGCGCGGGGGACCGCCGACGCGGACGAAGGATCTGGCGAGCGTGATCGAGGAGTACGTGGAGATGAAGGAGGCGTCGCAGCGGCGGTCGGAGGTGGATCCAGAGGGGGTTTTGGGGAAGATGCAGGCGGTGATCGATGAGACGTTGACGAGGCGGGCGCGCGCCGAGCGAGCGACGACGGCGACGACGACGAATGGACGACGCGAGACGGCGCGAGAGGTGGATTCGGAGAGAGATGGTGGTGGTGAGAGCGATTCGGGGGATATCGTCGAGCGAGAGGTGTTACCGGACACGCCGGTTCGAAGGAAACCTTCGCCGGCGAACGCAAACGCAAACGCGGCGTCGAGACGCAAGCGCGGCGGAAACGCGCCTCGACGATTCGTTCCGGGTCAAGGTCCGACGGCGACGAACGCTCCGTCCGACGCATTCGTTCCGTCCGCCCCACCGAGCGCGTCCAGACGCACGCCCGTTGCGCTGGGCACGGTGGGCGCCGCGTCGGCGGCGGACGCCGCCGCGCCGCCGCTCGGCTCGCTTCGCCCCTTCTTCGTCCCTCGCATCGAAAACGACGCCGCGCGTCACAAGATGGCGGACGTCATCGTTAACGCGATCGGCGGTCGCGGTCGCGTCATGGCCTCCGACATCGCCACCGCAGACGAGGACGCCCCCGTCATCGACGAGGCGTGCGTCGACTCGGTGATGCAGTCGCTCCTCGACGAGGAGGACGGCGAGCTCGGCGATTTCATTCACGCCATGATGGACGGCGTGCAGGCGTCGATGGAGGGTCAACGCGCGAACGACGCCAACGATGTCGATCACTTCGCGTCGCCGTCGAGAAGACGATAGATTTTTGCAATAGAATGGAATAGCTCGAACCCGCGAAAATACCTTTTTTCACACTACATGGGGCCCGAGATGGGCGCGCGACAGTGCTCGACGCGCGTCTCGACGCGCGACCTCATGCGCGAACGCATGACGCGACACCGTCTCTGTCGCGCGTTCGTCGCCCTCGCGATCGCGTTCGTCGCCCTCGGACGCGTGGGCGCGGCGTTTGAAGAGTACGACCACGGTGAGGATGGATCGCACCACTCGCGACACGAGCGTCGACACGAGAAGACGACGATGAGCGAGTACGTACGATACATGCGCACGGATTTCTACGGCGCGTTGAACGTCACCAAGGATGCGAACGCGACGACCATCTCGAAGAGGTACAGGCAGTTGGCGTTGAAGTTTCATCCCGACAAGTTGGAGCGGACGGCGACGGCGAGAGAGGCGCGCGCGGCGAGAGAGACGTTCGAGGTGATCGCGGAGGCGAAGGAGGTGCTCTTGGACGAGGAGCGAAGGAAAGAATACGACGATATCATCGCGTCCATGCCGCGATTCGCGAGGCCGAAGTTTGGGAAGAGGAGTCTGTTGGCGAGAAACGACGTCAAGTTTTCGGCGTGGTTGGTGTTGAGCGCGTTCGCGGCGTTTTGCGTGGCGTTCGCGAGCGTGGCTCAGTACACATCGAGAGCGGCGGATAAAGAATCGTTGATTCAGAGTTCGTTTTTTCAGCAAAAGTTTAAGAGTAGGAATAAGAACGTGCCAAAGCCCGAGCGCGTCGACGTCGAGACGTTTTTTCAGGAATTTCTCGTCGAGTACGGCTTGACGGATCTCACGGGATGGGAGCACACGACGGGCGGTCGACTCTGGGCGCGCGCGCGCGGAAAGAAACCCGCGAGCGTCGGTGTGGATTCGGTCTCGGGGTCCGAGGAGGACGCGAGCGACGTGGATGGGGATTCGGATTCGACACGAGGCGAAGACGCCGCCGCCACCACCGCGGCGAAACGTCGAGGCAAGAAAAAGGGTAAGAATAAGGGTCGACGCGACGGTGCCCCAAAATTGGCCGCGTCCGCCAGGGCTGACATGGCTTTGCGACACATTCGCGCGGAGGGTGAGCACAGACGAGGACTCTACGGGGACTCTGGAGAGTACGACGATTGAGTAAAATTCTCGCCCGGCGAGGCGCGTTTATTTAGCGTTGATAAATACTGATTCATTGCATTCGTTTCATCGCGATTAATTCACGTGAACGTCGCGCGCGCGCGTCTCCAAACTACGGATTCAACGTCTCGAAAACTTTTGTGACGAGAAAGATGACGCTCGCCGCGAGCGCCATTTGCAGCAAATCCGTCTTGGACGTGTCCTCTTGTTGAAAAAACTTCATCGGATCGTTCGGATCGGCGTAGTAATCCCCTTCTTCATCATCCTGTGACAATGATTTCGTAAACTCTTTGATTTGTTTTTGTATTCCGTCGCCCATTTCGATCGCGTTGAGCGGCAATGCGTGCGCTTTTCGCGTCGACTCGAGCAGCGGCCCGGCCTGCGCCTCCGTTCTCGACGGATTCACCACCCACCGCTCACGATGCTCCAAAACTCTACCCGTGATGAGATTCATCTTATACGTCGCCTCCACGTCCACCCCGACGCGTCCGATGTCGTTCCTCGCGTCCAACTCCCACGTCAGCGTCGCCTCGTCCAACGAATCATCAGCCATCGATATCGACGTTACCCTCGCCTCGACGTCGCGCAGATTGTTCTCCACGTACGAACAATACTTTGCATACTTCTCGCTTCCCGTAAATCGCAGACACCCGTCGTCGTACGTCACCTCGGGCGCGTACGGCGTCTTGGCTCGATTCGTCCCTCTCGCCGCCGCCGCGTCCCGCGCCAACGTTCGCAGCGTGTTCTCCACCGCCGGCGAGCTCTTACACACGAACGAATCGCACGGATCCTCGGGTAATCCTCTCACCTCGATATTTTCCCCGTCATCGACGGACGCGCCTCGCGTCGCGACGACTCGACGCGATCGCGCGCCGGCCGAGCGATGACGAGGCTGATGATGATTCCCGCTTCGACACCGTCGCGTCGTCGCCGTCGTCGTCGTCGTCGTCGTCGCGAGTCGCATGACGACGCGGTCGCACCGGATGCGCGATTTGGCTCGCGCGTCTCGGCGCGTCGCGCACTCACGAACGAACGTCGGTCGTAATCAGTGGCAATCAAAATCGCTCTCGATCGCGTCGAGGCGAATTCGTACGAAATCGAGACGACGACCGAGGACGAGAACCGAGAGCGTTTCGGGGATCTCGAGCGCGCGAATGCGTTGATGGAGGCGTGAATGCGTTGACGGACGCGCTGAGTGATTGAATGAAGCGTGTTGAAGAGATTACATGATGACGACGCGCGGCGGCGGTGACGCGAGGACGTACGATTTTACACGTACGAAGTCGGCGGTCTGCACTCCTCGCTGTCAATCAAATCGCAAGGGAACACATCCTTGGGCTCTGGGTAAATCAAAGCCGCCTTGCCGGCGAGGTAGCGGTTGAGGAGCGCGGTGGTGGATGGGTTGAAACCGTCAGCCGGGGTCATCGTGTCGCCCTTGGTGCGCTTGGCGTTCATGGAGGTGCGCACGCGAGACGCGAGCACCTTGCCGAGCTCGACGCCCCACTGATCGAATGAGTTGATGCCCCAGACGAAACCTTGTGTCGCGACGCGGTGTTCGTAGAGCGCCAAGAGTTGGCCCGTGGTGTACGCGTTGAGTTCGGGGAGCATGATGGATAACGATGGACGGTTACCGGTGAACGTCTTGTGCGGAATGAGCGCGTCCGGCGTGGACTCGGCGCGGAGCTCGATGGCGGATTTACCCACGGCGAGCGCGTCAGCTTGGGCGAAAAAGTTGCACATCAATTCATCGTGGTTGGACACGATCTCACCCTTGAGGTAGACGCTCTGTTGCGACTTGACGATGCCGATGAAATCGCACGGAATGGTGCGGCCTTGGTGAATGAGCTGGTAAAACGAGTGCTGTCCGTTCGTGCCCGGTTCACCAAAGTCAATCTCACCCGTCTCGTAATCGAGCGGCGTGCCGTCGATGGCGACGCCCTTACCGTTGGACTCCATGGCGACTTGCTGAATGTGCGGCGCGAGCTTGGCGAGCGCTTGGCAGTACGGTAGGATGGCGCGCGCCGGGCATCCCAAGAAGGAGACGTTCCACACCGACAACATACCGAGCGTCAACGGCAAGTTTTCTTCGAACGGCGCGTTGGCAAAGTGTTGATCCATCGACCACGCGCCCTTGAGGAATTGTTCCATGGTATCGTAGCCGTATTGCAACGACAACGGCAACATGCCGACGGCGCTGCACACCGAGTATCGACCGCCGACCCAATCCCAAAACGCGAACGCGTTATCCGGATCGATGCCGAATTCTTCCACGAGCTTGAGGTTCGTGGAGATGGCTACCATATGCTTTTGCACGGCGGCCTCGCCCAAGGACGCCTTGATCCACGCGCGCACCGTTCGCGCGTTGAGCATGGTCTCCGCCGTCGTAAAAGTCTTGGACACCACCACCACGAGAGTGGTTTCCGGGTCTAAACCATTCAAAGAACGCGCGACGTCGACGGGATCGACGTTGGCGAGGAAACGCAGTTGACGACCTCGCGCCTGCTCCGCCGCCTCCGGGTTGGTGCGCAGAGACGTGTGCACGAAGAGCGGGCCGAGGAAGGATCCGCCGATGCCGATGGCGACGACATCCTTGAGCGGCTTTCCCGTCTCGCCGATCCACTCACCGTTACGCACGCGCTCAGAGAAATCCTTAATCTTATCCAAGACGTCGTGCACGTCCGGAACTACGTTTTTACCATCCACGTTGATCACCTTGTCTCTCGGCGCTCGCGTCGCGACGTGCAACACCGCGCGATTCTCCGTCGAGTTGATCGCCTCGCCGCTAAACATGGCGTTGATCTTCTCCTTCACCCCCGCCGCGCGCGCCAAGTCGTACAACTTGCTCATCGTCTCTCCCGTCACGCGTTGTCGGGCGAAATCGCAGTACAAACCCTCCGTCTCGATGACGAGGTCACCGCATCGCTCGGCGTCGGCGATCAAATCGCGCAGGTGCGTCTTATCGATGGCGTCGACGTGTTCGCGCAACGCCCTCCATTCCGCCGTCGAGCTAATCAACGCCGTCTGCGCGTCGATCGAAGCGTGCATCGGTCAGTCATTCGCGTCGCATCGTTTCACGCGTTCCGAAGACTCCATCCCCTCGTCCGAGTCCGACTCCGAGTCCCGTCCCGTCGAGTCGAGTCCCGTCGAGTCGCGTCCCGTCCATCCATCCCGCGAGTTTCATCGCCCCACCCCCTCGTTCCCTCCTTCGTTCGATCACCGCATCCACCGAACGACCCCTCCGCGTTCGACACTCGATCGCATCGCATCACCGCGTCACCCTCGCCCTCGTTCGTCGCACCTTCATCGCCGTCCCGTTCGCCCCCCTCGTCGTCGTCGTCGTCCCCGTCCCTCGTCGTCCGCGACTCTCTCTCACACCTGCGCGAGAATCCATCGGTCCATCCATCGGTGCGTTCGTCAGTCATCCCGCGCGTCGCGCGCGTCGTCGCGTCATCGAACACCGTTCGCGCGCGCTTCGAGCGTCCCGCGTCCCGATCGAGATGCATCATGATGAATCGGTCATTCGTTCGTTCCACGCGCGTCTCGCGCACCTCTCGCGGACACGGACGCTCGCACCGCCACCGTCGCCATCCCCCGGGGGCGTCTCACCCGATCCGAGCGATCGCGCGACCGGTCGCACGGACTCGCGCGCGCGTCTGTGCCGCGTCGATGGATGCGATGGATGACGACGACCGACGACGACCGATGACGACCGACGACGACGACGCGCGCGACCGAACGAGGGGTGACGTTAAAGAGACAGACGCGCGCGGTGGTTGAACGCGCGGAACGTCGACCGAGGAACGTCGAGGACGCGCGCGAACGGTGATGATGATGAATGAATGCCAGCGTCATCGGGAGTGTCGGACGCGCGCGCGCGCGACGACGCGATGCCGACGATGCGCGCGACGACGACGCGCGCGATGACGACGACGACGACTTCGCGGTCGGTGAGGAGGAGACGACGCGCGAGGACGACGACGACGTCCCGGGGACGACGTCCCGGTGTCGATGGCGATTATTATCACACCGCGCGCGGGACGGCGACGACGACGACGAGGGCGACGCGGGAGACGAACGCGTCGTCGAGAGGGAAGACGGTGGTGATCGGGGCGAGCGGTGGGGTGGGTCAGATCGTCGCGGCGACGTTGGCGTCTCGAGGCGCGCGCGTCGTCGCCGTGTCGCGAGGAAACCGCGAGACGACGACGACGACGACGACGACGGGTGCGGAGGGAAACGTCGAGAGGATCTGTGGGGTGGATTGTCGCGATATCGATGCGGTCGAACGGTCGGGGGCGTTCGGGGAAGACGTGGAATCGGTGGTGTGTTGTCTGGGGACGACGGCGTTTCCGAGCGCGCGGTGGCGAGACGCGGAGACGGGAGCGTTCACAAACGGACCCGAAGCGACGGATTACGTGAGCGTGAGAAACGTCATCGAGACGACGAAAAAGATGTGTCCGCGGTTGAAACGGTTCGTCATGGTGTCGAGCGTGGGGGTGCTGCGCACGAATGTCATGCCGTTTATAATCTTAAACGCGTTCGGCGTCTTGCGACAGAAACGCCGAGGCGAGGAACATCTCGAAAATTCCACGCTTCCGTACACGATTTTACGTCCCGGAAGACTCACCGACGGTCCGTACACGTCGTATGATCTCAACACGCTCCTCAGGGCGACGTCCGGGACGAAACGCGCGGTACAAATCGGCGGCGGCGACGACGTCCTCTTACCCGAGGCGACGTCTCGGCTCGTCGTCGCCGAAGCCGCGTGCGCGGCGCTTCAGATCGAGTCCACCGTCGGTCGCGCGTTCGAGCTCGGCAGCACCGAGGGCGATGGTCCGGGGAGCGATCTCGAGGCTTGGCGCGCCCTCTTCGACTCGGCGTGAATTGTAACTCCCGTTATCCACTCGTCCCGGGACGCCATCAATCAAATCAATCATTCATCGGGACGCGTCAATGTCCGTCGCGCCCGCGCCCGCGCGCGCCCCCCTCGCCCCCCGCGCGCCGCTCCACGGTCGCGCGCGCCTCCGCCCTCGTCCACCTCGCTCGTTTCACGAACACTACGACGAGCACGACGCCCTCGTCCCCGAAATCTCCCTCGCGCGGCTCACCGTGCACGAAGATGACGTCGTCGGTCGAGGCGCGTTCAGCGAGTGTTTCGGGGGCGTCCTCGACGGCGCGCGACCGGTGATCGTGAAACGGTATCTCGACGTTCGAGGACGGGACGTGCGGAGCTTTTACGTCGATGACCTCGAGAGCGCGCGGGGGACGAGGAACTGCGACGGCGTGTGCCCGTTCGCGGGCGCGTGCGGGGTCGAGCGGTGGTTGGTGTGGGAGGACGTCGGTCGAACGACGCTGGAGGATGCGTTGGTGGAGGGTGGGGACGGAGCGATGGAGAGGGTGCGAGCTGCGTTGGGACGACGGGTGGGGGAGGACGATGCGACGACGTTTCGCGCGGCGTTGGCGTCGCTGGCGAGGTCGGCGGCGAGCGTGCACGCGTTTGATTTTATTCATCGAGACGTGAAACCGGCGAACGCGGTGTTGCACGAGAAGGAGTCGAGGGTGGTGTTGTGTGATCTCGGGGCGTGCGCGGACGCGCGGACGGGGAGAAATATGAGCGGGGATGAGGCGATTTTTGATCCGACGTACGGCGCGCCCGAACAGTTTCGGCGCGTCGAGACGCGAGGCCGCGGGTTTCCGAATCTCGGCGGGTTGTTCGGCGGCGGGACGCGAGACGGGGGGGTGCGATTGGAGGCGTCCGGTGAACCGCCGACGACGATGTTGGATGCGTATAGTTTGGGCGCGACGCTTTTGCGATGCGGCGTGCCGTCGCTTCGCGCGCCGGGAGCCATGGAACGCGCGCGCAGGGACATCGACGCGTGCGGCGGCGACGTCGAGAGGTGGCGTCGAGAGGTGTGCGTGCCGGGCGTGAACGATTGGTCGTTGGTGGATGAGACCGAGGCGTGGACGACCATCGTTCGACTTACAAAGGTTGATCCGAGCGAGAGATGGAGCTTGGAACGCGCGCTCGAATCCGACGCCTTTCTGAGCGGCGCGTAGTGGATTCGCGTAGTGGATTCGCGTCAGCGGCGCGTAGTGGATTCGCGTAGTGGATTCGCGTAGATGAATTTAAATAATGATACTGCGTACTAGTAGATGTTACACTCGTTCTCGTCGTTAACTCACCCAGAGCGCGAAGAGCGCGATGACGGCGGCGTTAAACGTCGCGTGAACGGCGATGGACGCGCCTAAATTTCGCGTTCGCGCGTACACGATGCCCGTCGCTAAGCCGACGGCGATGAGCTGCACCGTGTCTCCGATGCCGTGTTCGTGAATGAGCGCGAAGATGACGGCCGACGCGCCCACAGCCGCCGTCGTCGGCATGAACTTGGTCAACGTCGGCAACATATAGCCTCGAAAAATGACTTCTTCGTATATGGGCGCCAAAACGACGGTGGTGACGATGAGATTCACGATTCCCTGCGGACCGGCCGAGAACGCCTTATCGATGATCTCCACGGACGAAGACCCGCTGTTTTCCCCGCCTCGCACGCCGGCGACGTACAGCGCCCACGTCACGAGCGCGACGCCGAGAAACGTCCCCGCGATGGCGCGCGACGCCTCTCTCCCGCTCGCCGCCGAACGCTCCGCCTGCGCGCGTTTCACCGCGTCTCGTTTCCACTGTTGCGACTCTCGACCGGTCGCGTTTCGTTTCGGATCGTCGGAACTGAAGATATCGTTGAACCATCCCGTCGGAAGAGGCGCGAACGGACCCACCGACAGACCCAAAATCAACAACCCGAGGACGATTTGCGTCACCTCGGCGTTGAGAAAAATATGACTAAAAATCACCGGATCGTCGTACGCGCGCTGGAGATCAGCCTGTAACAACACCGGATCGCTCGGGATCATTTCCTCGGCGCGCGTCCCGACGTACGTGTAGACGGGCGCGAAAAATCCCGCGAGGTAAAACGACGCGTCGACAGCCAACATCGTCAACACGAATCGCGCACCCCCCCACTTGACGTCCCATCGAGGTCCCGCGCCGAGCCAATCGCGCTCGGGATCGTGCGTCGCCAGAGGATCGGGCCTCTCGACGACGTCCTCCAGCGTCCACAGCGCCGCCGTCGAGTTCGAGTTCGAGTTCCTCTCCGTCGAGTTCCTCTCCGCCACGGACGCGACGGACGACGACGACGACGACGACGACGACGCATCCACCGTCGTCCTCCCCATCGTCTCTTCCGTCCCCTCCTCGACGCCGAGAAGCGCGTCGAGATTCATCATCGTCTCGCTCGACGTCATACCCATCTTCCCATCGTCCCTCCCGCCCCTCGCCGTCCCCGCGCGTCGCGCGCTCGATCCACGCTTAGTACGACGCGCGCGTTTCCCCCGTCCCGCGACCGGTGCGCTTCGGGACACCGCGCGCGTCGTCGTCGTCGTCGTCGTCATCGTCATCCCGCGCGCGTCGAGCGCTGTCGACGCCATTCATTCGCGCGCGTCGTCTCTTTCCTCACCGCGGGACGCGTTCGTCCCACCGACCGCGACGCGAGGGACCGCCGCGCGAGAGAGAGCGTCGTCGTCGTCATGTCCGGCGCGCAAAACCGACTGAACGTCACGCCGACGGTGACGACGCTCGCGGTGATCAAATCCAGACTCTCGGGCGCCGTGCGCGGGCACAAATTGTTAAAGAAGAAGGCGGACGCGCTGACGATGCGGTACCGGCAGATTTTGCGAGAGATCGTCGAGGCGAAGCGCGCGCTCAAGGATGCGATGCGGGACGCGCACTTCGCGTGGACGCGCGCCAAGTACGCGGGCGGGGACGCGGTGCGGTTTTCCATCTTGGACGGGGTGGAACGGGCGAGCGTGCGCGTGCTCGCGCACGAGGATAACGTGGCGGGGGTGAAGATTCCAAAGTTTACCATGACGAATTCTGGCGCGGAGTCGCGAAGGATGGAACTGACGGGATTGGGGAGAGGCGGCGCGCGCGTGCAGGAGGCCAAGGCGAGTTATACCGGGGCGATTAAACTGTTGAGCGAGTTGGCGTCGTTGCAGACGGCGTTCGTGACGCTGGATGAGGCGATAAAGACGACGAATAGACGCGTCAACGCGTTGGAGAATTACGTGACGCCGCGATTGCAAAATACGGTCAAGTACATTTTGAGCGAGTTGGACGAGCTGGAGAGAGAGGAATTTTTTAGATTGAAAAAGGTGCAGGCGAAGAAGAAGAAGGACATCGAGGAGATGGAAGAAACGGAGGCGAGTGAGAGGGCGGCGATGCAAGCGGTGGACGCGGAGTTGGAGGCGTTCGAGGACGTCGTGGGAGGTGAGGGGGGCCGCGGCGCGGGAGGGAATTTGATCGAGGCGGAACGCGACGAGGATTTGTTGTTTTGAAAATACTCGATGTAGGATTATAGAGCGTTGATGCAAAAACAAATACATTTCTTTTACTTTTACAACGGCGCCAATTCGGCGTCGGCGAGATCGGGAAGCGGAAAGCGAAGAATCGCCGCCGCGCCCGTGATTTGTTCGAGTTGTTCGCCGCTCGCGTGCGCAGAGGAGAATATGTGCACCGTCCCACCGCTGTTTGCGATCTCCTCCGTCACTCGCACCCACATTTTACGTTGCGCGACGTTCTTCGTTCGAAACACGGCGTCAGTGATTAAGAGTTTATCGACGGCGTTCAACTCGTGCGCCGCCATGACGTGCGCCGGACCATAAAACGCGCGCGCGGGATCGTTGGCGAGCATCTCAAAGAACTCATCCAGCGCTTTAACCTCGCTCGCCGCCTTGGTCTCGGAGATTAAACCGCGCACGTTGGGATTTTCCAACACTTCGCTCAGTGAGTGCACGTACGCGCTCGACGCGTGCGCCTTGATGATTCGACCCACGTTGGTCTGAATCGCCTTCCACTCCTTCCTCACGGCTTCGAGCTTTAAGAAATCCAAAAACGCATCTTTCGTGAATCCCGGACCGGCGATGACGAGACACTTGATCTTTTCAAAATTCACGTGTCGCTCCACCGCGGCGGCGACGTTTGTAAAAAATTTCGACTCGGCTTTTTCGTACCCCATCAACGCCATCCCGCGTTTTCTCGGCATCGACGTCTCAATCTTCGCCTTGACGATCGTCTGCGTCGCACCTACTAAGACGATGTTCGCTAATCCATCCACCAGGAGCACCGCCGCGACGTCCGCGCTCGCCGCCGGATCCGCCGCCTCCTCCAACCGACGCACGTCGACGCTGTCCCACGTCTCTTTTTCAATCTTCACCCCTCTACCGATGCCAATCTCCAGCGTGTGATGCGCGTTCAGTTTCACCTCCTCGCACTCCGTCTTATTTATCCCTTTCACGCGAATAGTCGACGCCTCGGCGTCGTACTCGGTTCCGGAGCATCGCACGCGAAGCGTGAGCTTGACGACGCGACTCGCCGCGTCCCGCCGCGACTCGAGCGCTGATTCTTTCTTCAACTTTCTCGTCGTCGTGCACTCGACCTCGTCGTCGACGACGATGAGATTATACACGTGCCACACGTCGTCCGGGGTCTCCGGGACCACCTGCGCGAGAGAGACGCGAGAGAGAGACGCGCGGCGCGTGTGCGGTCAGAAGAGTGCACGTTCCGAAAAAGATGCGAGACGAATGAATCGACGACGATGCGCGAGACGATGACGCGAGGGAGACGAACGCGCGACGAACGCGCGACCGACGCGCACCTTTATCCATCCCTTGGCGTTCTTCTCGAACGAACGACTCGTAATCTTCATGAAGGGCGACGAGTGGCGTCGGGGACGGTTTCTCTGGAAGTGTAGTGGGGACACACCGCGAGAGGATGTGCGCGCGTTGCGGTGGCGGTGACGGCTGAGACGGTGCGTCGTCGCGCGGGACGCGACGTGTGGATCATCTCTCGGTGGTCGTGGGGTCGGGAGAGGAGACGACGGGGCGGTGAGACCGGTGTGGATGGATGTCTCTGTGGTTGTTAGTTTCGGCGACGGCGAGCGCCGAGACATAAATAGAGAGGAGCGCGCGAGCGGTACGATGAGACGAGCGCGACGCGGGAAGGTTTGCGTGTCGCGTCCAGAGATACTGGTATAGATGCGTCGGTGCGGGCGAGCGGGGCGCGGGCGAGGCGTCGAGCGCGGGGTGAGGGGAGGAGGAAGACGCGTCGCGTTGGCGTGTACGATTTGGTTTCTGGCGAGTCGACGCGTCGAGGCGTTGGCGAACGGCGCGCGATGTTTCGTGGACGCGCAGTGCGATAGCGGCGTGTGCGGTGATGAAACGAATCTCGCGCCGCCACCATCCGGTCCTCCGCCGAGGCCGCCGGGTCGGCCGCCGAGTCCACCGCCGCAACCGCCGCCGAGTCCACCGCCGCTGAGTCCACCGCCGCAACCGCCGCCGAGTCCACCGCCGCCGAGCCCGCCGCCGAGCCCGCCGCCAAGCCCGCCGCCGTATCCAGCTCCGCCTAAACCTCCGAATCCGCCGACGCCGCCACAACCGATGTCTCCGCCGCCGCCGCGACTGCCGCCGAGCCCACCGCCGAGTCCACCTCCGCCGAGTCCACCTCCGCCGAGTCCTCCACCGGGTCCACCTCCGCCAAGTCCTCCACCGGGTCCACCTCCGCCGAGTCCTCCACCGCCGAGCCCTCCGCCGAGTCCACCACCAAGACCACCGCAGCCGAGCCCGCCACCGAGCCCGCCGCCAAGCCCGCCGCCGTATCCAGCTCCGCCCACACCTCCGAATCCGCCGACGCCGCCACAACCGATGTCTCCGCCGCCGCCGCGACTGCCGCCGAGCCCACCGCCGAGTCCACC
>MDTE01028382.1_pt1 | contig 36335 bp, 31 predicted proteins | sample 811231 | NCBI WGS metagenome assembly MDTE01 (sample SAMN05326651, study PRJNA326480) | marine metagenome | isolation source: seawater | place: Indian Ocean: Red Sea | collected 2010 | reverse complement strand
TGAACATGAAGCGCGCGCGGCTGAGATCGCCAGGAATCAGTGGCCAAACGAGTACATTTCAGTCAGTAGCGAGATACTTCGCGAAGTCAGGGAGTTTGAGCGCGGCACCACGGCTGCGGTCAATGCTTTTGTCCAGCCCGTTGTAGCCAGTTATCTAAATCGGTTGCTGACGCGCTTGCAGGTTAGTCGTTACGACCGCGAGTTGCTGGTGATGCAAGGTAACGGAGGAACGCTCAACGCTTCGGCTGCCGCCCGGCAACCCGTTCATACCGTCATGTCGGGGCCGGCAGCGGGAGCGGTGGCGGCGGCACGGATCGGTGCGCAGGCGGGCTTTGAAAATCTGATTGCGTGTGACATGGGTGGTACCAGTTTCGACGTCAGTCTGATTTTGGGTGGTGCGCCGGCACTCAGTGCAGAAAAGGATCTCGCTTACGGAGTTCCGGTACACGTGCCAATGGTAGATATACACACAATCGGTGCCGGTGGTGGATCGATCGCCAGGGTTGATGCAGCCGGTCTCCTACGGGTGGGTCCGGAAAGTGCGGGCGCGGAACCGGGCCCCGTATGTTACGGACGGGGCGGTGAAAGGCCTACAGTTACCGATGCTAACTTACTTTTGGGACGTGTTGATCCTTCGGGATTTGCCGGTGTTGGAGATGCGTCTGGAACTGAAAAGGTTGCTAATGCGGTTGGAGTTACAGTCGGAGCCGCGCTCTCGCTCAGTCCTGTGGACGCCGCGGCCGCGGTGCTGGCGGTTGCTGGGAATCAATTGGCATCGGCGATAAGGTTGGTCTCGATCGAGCAAGGGCATGATCCGCGAGATTTTGTCTTATTTGCGTTCGGTGGGGCTGGACCGCTACACGCCGTCGAATTAGCTCGTGAACTCGGGATACCCAAAGTCCTTGTGCCCAGATTTCCTGGTATCACCTCTGCGCTCGGTTGTTTATTGTCCAATCTACGACATGATTATGTTCACTCACTTTGGAGACCGTTGGCAGAGATTGATCCTCTGGACGCGGATGCTATCCTAGCCGAGCAGGCGGATAGGGGTCGACGCGCAATTGCATCGGATGCGGTGCCTATTGAGGGTATTAAGGTGATTCATGAGGCCGACCTTATGTACCGTGGGCAGAGTCATGTCTTTCGTGTCCCAGTACAAAGTCCTGCATTTACTATCGACGATGTTAACGCAGTCTTTGCTGAACATTATGCTAAACGCTTCGAGATCGGACTGTCTGAGATGACTCCGGTGCTCGCAAGTCTCCGTACAACGGTTGTTGGACAACGGGCGGATGTCGATCTTGCAATGTTTGGTGGTGGCGAGACGGAAGCTACGCGCGAGACCAGGCGGCAGGTCTATTTTGATGGCGACTGGCTCGATACGCCGGTTGTTGCACGACAGAGTCTGAGTACCGGTGCTACGATCGATGGACCCGTGATTATTGAACAGCCGGATACGACCTGTGTCATCAACCCGGGGGCACGGGCGACGGTGGATAGTGCAGGTAACCTTCTTATTGATTTAGATCCAACTACGTGATGCCATCAGGGAATAAATTATGACGCTCGACCCGGTAACACTCGCTGTTGTTGAAAATGGACTGAAGCAAGTATGTTCAGAGATGGATCTTGTCCATGAGAAAACGTCTTTTTCACCGGTAATTTCCGAAGCGTTCGATCGTTCTAATGGAATCTACGGTCGAGAGAACGGGGAAATGATCGCCCAGGGCGAGCTTGGACTTCCGATATTCCTCGGTGTGATGCAGTTTGCCACTGGTGCGGTTCTCGAACGGCGGCGCGACTTGGAGCCGGGTGACATTATTATCCAGAATGACCCATATCTCGGCGGTACACATCTAATGGATGTGAAAATGGTTATGCCGTTTTATTACCGTGGATCTCTGTGGTGTTTTCTTTCCAACACTGGTCATTGGCCCGATACGGGTGGCATGGTCCCGGGAGGATTCTGCTCGACTGCGACTGAAATTCAGCAGGAAGGATTGCGGCTGCCGCCGGTAAAGCTGGTTCGGAACGGAGAGTTGGTGCAGGACGTGGTGGATATCATTCTGAACAACATCCGTGTTCCTGAAGAACGTATCGGCGATATTCGTGCCCAGATTGGTGCGCTGAAGACCGGCGAGCGAAGGCTGACCGCGCTACTTGATCGCTATGGGGTCGATACCATTGAGGTGGCGATCGAAGAATTGAAACGGCGGTCGGAGCGGCATATGCGAGAGGTGCTGTCCAGTGTGCCTGACGGTTGTTACAGTTTCACGGCATTGTTGGATAGCGACGGTGTTGTCGATGAGCCGCTTGAAATTGCACTCGACATGACGATCGATGGGAGCGATGCGTATTTCGATTTTTCGCGGTCAAGTCCTCCGTGCAGGGGCCCGATGAACTCAGTATGGGCAACGACGCAGTCGGCGGTTTACGTTGCGATGAAGCATATTTTTCCGGAGGTGCCTATCAATGCTGGCTGTTTCGCTCCGTTACACATTCAAGCTCCTAAAGGGACAGTACTCTTTGCTGAGTATCCGAAACCGGTAGCTGGCTGTGCGGCCGAAGTTGCTCAGCGAATTATGGAAGCTGTGTTCGGTGCGATGGCAAAAGCCCTTCCTGAAAGACTTTTTGGTGCTCCCGCAGGCACCAGTGGGAACTTTGCATTGGGGGGTTATGACCCCGAACAAGGGCGGGACTACATCATGTATTTTTTTACCGGTGGGGGTTATGGTGGTTCCGCGCGTACCGACGGTTTGACCAACGGTTGTTCTACGGTTGGCATCTCGAAAACTCAGCCGGTTGAAATTCTCGAACAACACTATCCGCTGCTGTTCGAGGAATACGCACTGCGAGAGGGGTCGGCTGGGGCGGGGCAACATCGGGGTGGATTTGGCGTGAGCTACCGAGTGCGATTGTTACGTGGTGAAGCTAAGGCCTCATTTCTTATGGATCATGGTCGTACCGGTCCTCCCGGAATTCTCGGGGGCGAGGCGGGTGGAACCAATGAAATTCGAGTTAGTCAATCAGATACGGTATGTGAACCAGAGCATCTCTCCAAGGGTGAAGGTTATCTTCTGGGCGCGAACGATTGGGTCCAAATTCGAACACCCGGGGGTGGTGGGTATGGGCCGGTGATAGAACGTGATCCTGAACTGATTGCACGGGATCTGCAGCGTGGTTATTTTGATCCGTCCGGCACGACAACGAATGAATAAACTGCCTGATAAATCAAGCTGATCACAACTAATCGAGAAGACTGGAGGATGTAATGAAAGCCACCATATTGAGTTGTGCTGTAACGGGAAGTTTCACCACGCGAGAGCACAATCCTAATTTGCCCGTGACGCCAGAAGAAATCGCAGGCGAGAGCATCGCCGCAGCCAAGGCCGGTGCGGCGATTTGTCATATCCATGTCCGTGATCCGAACAGCGGATTACCCAGTATGGAACTGGAGTACTACCGAGAAGTGGTTAAACGTATTCGGGCGAGTGATACTGATCTCATTATTAACCTCACGACGGGCCCCGGTGGCCGTTTCGTACCTTCTGAAGAGGATCCCAAAGTAGCTGATCCGGCAACCAGTCTGACTCGACCGGAAATTCGTACAGCGCACGTCGTCGAGTTAAAACCCGAAATCTGCAGTCTTGATTTGAACACAATGTGGTTTGGTGGCGGTGCGGTGATTAATCATCCCCCCGCCATTCGAGTCATGGCCGAACGTATTTATGCTGCGGGCATCAAACCGGAACTGGAAGTTTTTGATACGGGGGATCTGCAGATTGCGGCTGACCTTTTGAAAGATGGCACCTTAAAACAACCTGTACTCTTTCAGCTGGTCATGGGTGTGAAATATGGAATGGCTGCGACAACAGAATCGTTGGCATACGCGCGTTCGATGTTGCCACCGGGTGCCGAATGGGCAGCCTTCGGAGCGAGTCGAATGGCGTTCCCAATGCTTGCTCAGGCCTTTCTTCTTGGCGGACATTGCCGGATAGGAATGGAGGACACGGTATACCTTTCTAAAGGCGTCAAGACGCCTGGTAACGCAGCACTCGTCGAAAAATCTGTCAGAATCATTAATGAGCTGGGTGGTCAGATTGCAACGGTTGCCGAAGCTCGGCAGATGCTTGGTCTATCCGGGCCCGCTTCCTGATGGGTGTCGATGCACCGGCAACGGTTGGAACACTTTTGCGGGATGTTGATACACCAGCGTTGCTGGTTGATCTCGATGTATTTGAATCCAACCTAAAGCGTATGGCAACAGATGTCAGTGCGCTCAGTATCGACCTTCGCCCCCATGCCAAGACGCATAAGTCGGCTGATATTGCGAAAGCGCAAATCGAGAGCGGTGCTGTCGGCGTATGTTGTCAGAAAGTGTCGGAGGCCGAGGCCTTGGTAGAGGCGGGGATATCGGATATTCTTATTACGAATGAGGTTGTCGGCACTCGCAAAATCGATCGTCTCGTCGCGCTTTCCAAACGTGCCAAGATTGTGGCCTGTGTGGACAATGTCGCGAATGTGGAAGCACTTGAAAATGCTGCGGGATATTCGGGACAGACCTTAGACCTTTTGGTTGAGGTCAACGTGGGTAGTTCTCGATGTGGAGTAGACCCTAAAACTGCCGTTGCGTTAGCGCAGAGAATTTCTGAATCTCCACATCTTCGATTCTCGGGACTACAGGCCTACCATGGTAGCGCGCAACACGTTCGCGAGTTTGCAGAGCGTCGCGAGGCGATTGCCTCTGCTTCGGCAGTGGTATCAGATGTGGTTAATCAACTCCAAATCGCGGGCATTCAATGCCAACGCGTTACGGGTGCTGGAACCGGTACATGGCAGTTTGAGGCAACCAGTGGTGTTTATACTGAACTGCAAGCTGGCTCTTATATCTTCATGGATGCTGACTATGCGCGGAACCGCCATGAGCCTATAGAGCAACCGGGAAATTTCGGTCACAGTCTTTTTGTTTATGCAACTGTCATGAGCACACCTGAGCCGGGGCGTGTGGTGGTGGACGCGGGCCTCAAATCAATGGCCTTTGATGCCGGCATGCCCTTGGTGGTTGATGACTTGGCCACCCAATACGAACGCCCTTCTGACGAACATGGCAATTTGATTCTTTCGAAGACCAGTATGGCTTACGAACTGGGAGATAAGTTGAAACTGATACCGGGTCATTGTGATCCGACGGTTAACCTTCATGATTGGTATGTTTGTGTTCGTGGTGATGTCGTCGAAGCAATCTGGCCGGTGACTTGTCGGGGTGCGCTCTTCTGAATTAGTGATGATGGTGAGGGGTTGTATAGAAGACACGCTTAAAGAAAAGTTTTGGCATCGAGGTGGCGCTGTACGTGATAGTGTTGCTGGGTGAGGCCGATACAAAAGAGACCTACGGCTGATTCTAATTCGTTCCCTAAGACCCTTCTGTCGGCATTGGTTTCACTGAGTCGCTGTGCCGCTATGCGAGCTTCCTCGACAAGCGCATCGTAGTCAAAAGTCGTGAATCGTCGATTTTTCAGGACCAGCTTTCCACCGATCATGACGCTTTCCACTGCGCTTGAATCCTCACACAGAACCAATTGGTTAATCGCGTTATTGAGTGGCACAAAGTTGATATTCGCAAGATCAAGAAAAACGATATCGGCTAGGTAGCCTGGTTTTAGTTGGCCCATTTCGGCGTCATAACCTAAGACGGCCGCACTTCCTCGAGTCGCAAGATCAAGTGCTTCACTCGCACCGAGCCATGTAGTGTAATCAGGTGAAGCAACGCGAGACACGAATGCGGCTGTTCGCATAGCCTCGAACATATTTTGATTATCGGAACAACTGGAGCCGTCGGTGCCGATACCCAGCGTCAGTCCGTTTTCTATAAAGGCGCGTGCAGGGGCAATGCCCGAACCGAGTCGTAGATTGCTGCCTGGGTTATGGGCAACCGAACACCCGTGGTCAGCCATCCGTAAGATATCGTCTTCGTCTGGCCATACGAAATGTGCGGCGGTGAAGCGCGGGCTGAGTAATCCTAGTTCATCAATATGGGCCGTCAGTGTTTTACCGTAACGTTCGATCGCAGAGACGGCCTGAGTTTTTGATTCGGCGAGATGCATATGAATAGATGAGTCGAACTCTTCTGCTAGGTCACGACAGCCAATGATAAATGGGTCACTACAGTGAAGGGGTACTGTCGGCGCCAGAGCGAGTTTTGAGCTCAAACGGTCGAATGGCCAGTCATTTAGCAGACGTCTGCATGTATCGAGAGACGCCTGATAGTTAGCAGGTCTGATACTTCGAGCATAGTCGACATTGTTCTCAGGTAATGCATCCATCAGTCCAGGTATTGCCTGGTAAAAAGATTGGTCGGACATCATCGCGGCGACCACGGAGCGCATTCCGACAGCCTGATAGCCACTGGCAACGGCCTGTAAGCCTTCGATAGTCGGTTGTGGGAATTCAACAAAAAGATCGTAGGCTGCGGTCGTTCCTTTGAGGACCATCTCAGCCGCATTCAGCCTGGCCGCAAGGGATTTATCTTGGAGGGTGTAGCCTCCATTTAGCCAAGGAGCAGCGTTCAGGAGTAGCTCTAGTGACCACTTATCCCCCATGCCTTTTCCCAGGCTTCCGTGCCCATGGGTATGCGCATTGATGAGACCCGGGATTAACATCTTGCCGGTAGCATCGATGAGGCGGGTGTTGTCATTCGTTGAGGTACCGGGTCTGATCAAGTCGACGATACGCTGGTCCTTAATCAGGATATCCATCGGTTCTAGTTTTTCGGAATGGATGTCGAGCACTTGGCCGCCACGAATCAGAGAGAGATTATTCATTGGTTCGCCATTCAATAGGTTGAAGGATGGAAGCGAAAGGAGGGTGACCGATAGGGAAGAGCATATTTAGCTGCAAGACATGCGATACTCTGGATCGATTCACGTAAACAAGCATTTAAGGAACGCCGAGATGAAATTTGGTTTCACATTGCCATCATACACCTGGCCTGGACTCGATTATGAAATGACTTACCGGGTGACCAAGGACATGGCCCGGCGCGCCGAGGCGTTGGGTTATGACTCACTTACGGTGTGGGATCATCTTTTGACCGCGCCGGGATTATACGGCGGTTCGTGGCTGGATCCTTTGATGGTCCTTTCTTGTGCGGCGGGCGCTACCGAAACGATCCCCCTTGGGACTAACATTCTCGTTGTCCCCATTCGTCATCCGGTATTGTTGGCAAAAGAGCTGGGCACATTGGATGCCATGTCAGGCGGTCGCTTCTTTTTTGGTGTGGGTCCGGGTTGGAATGAGCCGGAATTTACCTCTATGGGAATCTCGATGAGTGAGCGGGGACGGCGAACTGACGAAATTCTAGATGCGGTCAAGTTGTTGCTAACTGAAGAGAACGTATCTTTTAACGGTGAGTTCTATCAATTTGAGGACGTCACTATTGAGCCTCGTCCAGAAACATATTTCCCCGTGTGGGTGGCAGGGGGTTCCCGCGTACCTGGTCCACTCTCACCTGATCGACCGTACATGGTGAAATCTGTGCTCAAACGAATTGCTAAGCATGCTGATGTCTTTACCTGCCGAGCTTCTGGCAGCACAGAATGGGTGGCGCGTGATTATCAAACGGTACGTGAATACATCGCAGCAGAGGGTCGGGATCCAGCGTCACTGGAATTAGCTCACGTTCAGGCGGGCTATGTTGTTGATACAGCGGATTCAAAGAAAGCATTGTCGATGCAGCGCGCACCGATGGAAACCATTATGGGTAAGAATCGCGATTGGGATCATCTCCAAGGCTGTTATCTCGTGGGCAGCATTGACGACATTGTGGAGAAATTAAAATTTCTCGAGAGTCATGGCCTTCAGCACGTGACCATTCAGCCCGCTGGTCCCGAGATGGATCAATTGGATCTTTGGATGGAAAAAATTATCGAACCTTACTTCCGTTAGCTAGTCTACGTTCAGGGACATTACCAATATGAGTTCAGACTTCAAAATTGAAGCTCGAGAATTGATCGCAGAGGTCGATGGTCTAAGAACTTCGATTCTTACCATCGGACCCGGCCAGTGTGTCCCCTGGCATCATCATAGTATCGTGACGGATACGTTTTTCTGTATCGAAGGGCCGATGCAAATCGAACTGAGAAACCCAGAGGAGCAGCGCGTGCTAGCGCCGGGAGAGACGACTGCGGTTCAGTCACTGCGGCCCCACCGCGTATCCGGAATAGAAGGTGGTCGCTGTAAGTTTCTTATTATTCAGGGGGTAGGTCGTTATGACTTCGTCCCCTGTTGATTCGTCCTTTGCTGGGCTAAATGATCTCCGGGTTAGCATGTAACGCGCGACGGAATTTGGCTTTTGTTTCGACGGCATCGAAATTGCGGTTGTATTTGGCTGGCGCCCCATCACTGACGCGTAATACGACAAAAGAGGGCCCGTTTCGACTGCGTAGGAGGCGAGCCGCCGGTGCAAACTCTGTTTCTGATCGGACGGTTAAGGTGGCCTCGATACCCGAGCCTTGTGCGATCTTGGCAAGGTCAACGGTGTGATGAGTGTGACTTTTTTGATTGCCGGTTTCCCCGTAGCGACCGTTATCTATGCACAGCATGGTGAGATTGTGTGGATGCATGTGGCCTATGGTTGCTAGTGTGCCCACGTTCATCAGTAATTCACCGTCACCACTCACCACCAGAACCTGCCTCTCTGGCTGCGCGAGTGCAAGTCCAAGGCCCATTGATGCGGCCGCACCCATGGCGCCACCAAGCAGATAGGCATTTGGAGTCTCTTGCGTCAGATAACCTATATCCCTGGCGGCACCCGATAGACCACTGATAATCAAGAAGTCTGACGGATCGCCGATCAATGCCGGTACCGCGGTTCGCCGGTCAAGGAGCAAGTCTTCATTTGTATGCGTGTCTCGATCTTTTAGCATCGTGGGTTAAAAGGTTTTGGCTCCGATTAGACGCTGGGACAAAAGGATGGCTACCGATTGATCCGACCGAAAGGCCATAGCAGTCGCCGCATCGCTCGTTGGAACGACTTCGCTGGCTGTCTCAATTCGATAGCAGTGTGTGCCCATAGCTTCCAGACAGGGTCGAGCACCTTGTCCCATAGGAAACTGCCATGGATTCTGTTCTCCAAAATCACCTCTCATACTGACAATCGTGAGGAAAGGAAATCTGCCGATTGCAATCAACGACAGCATATTGATGCAATTACCGACACCGCTACTTTGCATCAGCAGAACGCCACGTTTGTCTCCCAAGTGGGCTCCGGCCAGAAGGCCGACGCCTTCCTCCTCGGTTGTCAGCGGAACCGAAATGACTTCCGGATCTTGCGCCGAGTGCTCGATCAGTGTTGCATGGCCCGCATCGGGAACATAAGCGAAGAGTGTGACGCCGTTTCTTCGCAGACTCTCATACAACTGGTCCTGCCACAGCGGCGTTTTCGTCTCGGAAGACATGATCTACAGTGGCATTTAAAAAGCATCTAGGCGGTGCACTACAACTAATTGGCAGATACAGTGCGCTAACCTAGTGTCGATAGGAATCATCAACTTTGTCGATTTTCCGCATGAGTGCAGCATATTCAAGTTGACCAAAAGTATCTTCCTGCTCCATGAAGCGATTCACGTCACGGCCGGATTTACGCGCCAACGTGCTGTCAATGATGTCTAGTGTTCCCGCCGCTCCGGCATCAAGTTGTACCCTGCAGGCGCTTTCCAACCGATAGAGCCGAATGAAAGCCTCGGCTACCGTTTTACCAACTGTTAGCAAGCCATGGTTTCTCAGTATTAGAGTTTTCTTTTCCCCCAATGATTTCTGCAAGCGTTCTCGTTCGTCTAGGTAAAGGCTTGGTCCTTCATAGTCATGATAGGCGACATCATCATAAAACGCCGTAGAGCCCATACTGATCGGAAGTAGACCTTCTTTTAATGCAGCGATTGCCATCCCCGCTCGGCTATGTGTGTGCATGACAACACGATTGGTATCGTCACTTAACATATGAATAGCGGAATGAATCACAAAGCCTGCCTCATTCACCGCGTGAGTCGTCGGTTCAACGATTTTCCCGTCAATGTCAATCTTGACCAGATTGGAGGCGGTCACTTCATCGTAGTTCAGTCCATAGGGGTTGATAAGAAAATGAGGCTCGGGCCCAGGGACATGGGCAGTCAGATGGCCGTAGATCAACTCACACCAGCCAAAATAATCGACTAGCCGATAGGCAGCCGCAAGATCGATCCTTAAGGAGCGTTCTTCATTTGATAGGGATACCGACTTTAGCGTATGAGATTCAAGTGCTTGCGCCATGGCGTTCCACTCTATTGATGCGTATTGGAGTCATTATTTTGCTATTGTTTCAGTAAGTCAAACACCGAAGACTTGGCGCGTCGGAATCTGGTAACCTCATTTTCGGCGGCGAGTTACTGTATTTGGTTGGTAAATGCGCGATGGTTGAATTTCTAGACCTTGAGAGATTGGTAAGTCGAATAGATGACGGCGCAAGCGTCGCGCTGCCGCCTGATTACTCGGGTTGTGCGATGAGCGCTGTTCGCTTGCTCATTGAACGTGGTGTGAGAAATCTTGAGATCATCACCGTTCCCCAAGGGGGCTTGCAGGTCGATTGGTTAATTGGGGCGGGCTGTGTCGAGAATTTAGAGTCTGCCGCGGTGACGCTAGGTGAGCACGGTTTAGCACCTCGATTTACTGATGCGGTGCGGACTGGTTCGATCAATATGCGTGATTCGACCTGCCCCGCGATTCATGCCGGCTTGCAGGCAGCGGAGAAGGGGCTCCCGTTTATGCCGCTCCGAGGCATCATCGGATCCGACCTTCTGCGGTATAGGACTGACTGGAAGACTCAAAATAATCCTTTTGCCGATGACGATCCCATAGTGCTGTTACCTGCAATTCGTCCCGATGTTGCGCTTTTTCACTCACCCCTAGCTGATACAGATGGCAACGTTTGGGTGGGCATAAGGCGTGAATTAATGACCATGTCACATGCAGCTGCGACTACGCTGGTAACGGTTGAAGAAGTACAGTCAGACTCACTTCTGACCGACGAACGCACTGCGGCAGGTGTGATTCCCAGTATGTATATTGGTGGCATTTCAGTTGCCAAGAATGGTGCCTGGCCCGTTGGCCTTTGGGGTTGTTACGGAGCTGACCACGGAAATCTGAGAGATTACGTGAAGCGGGCGACAACCATGGAAGGTTTTAATGAGTACCTGAATGATTATGCACAAGGGTCTGCCGTGACCAGCACACCGTGACTTACCGCATCGAAGAATTACTTATTGTCACGATTGCTGATTTATTGAGGGAACGCTCGCATGTGGCTGTCGGCGCAGCGTCGCCGATCCCCGGCGCCGGTGCCTTGCTGGCGAGGGAAAGATCCTCTGCGCTTAGCGTATCGGTGTTGGGTAGCGAGCGGCATAACACCTTTACCGATGGCGGCCGAGAGCTGTTTGATTGCGCAGCTCAGGGTCGGATCGATGGGTTTTTTCTCGGCGGTGCGCAGATCGATGGTCGTGCAAATATCAATCTTGTGGGCATCGGAGACTATCCCGCCCAACCGGTTAGGTTTCCAGGATCTTTTGGTTCCGCTTACCTATATTTTCTGGTCCCCAATGTGATTCTCTTCAGCTTTGCACACAGCCAACGTAATCTGGTATCAAAGGTTGATTTTGTCAGTGCACCAGGGACCAGCGGGAAAAATATCTTTCGTCCTGGGGGACCACGATTTTTGTTAACAAGTCGATGTCTGTTCGACTTTGATCAATCGGTGCCCGGATTTCGGTTACGAAGCGTACACCCGGGAGAGACTCTTGAAACCGTTACCGACAACACAGGGTTTGAGTTTGATGTGACTGAGGAGGTTGCTGTAACTAGGATTCCTAGTGTCGAAGAACTTGAATTGATTCGAGGCCCAATTGGTTCTGCGATTGGTGAAACCTATCCGGCCTTTGCGCGCACTGTGTTGGGAATTAGTTGTCAGACTTGACTCTAATCGTTTTGCACAACATGCAACCGGAGTATCTGCTAGATTTTATTTTCTTCGCATGAATCGAGAGAGTGCCTCGATGGTTCGGTTTCTATTTCCAGGAGAAACGTATGTCCGTAACACAAGCTGAAGGACCAAGATTTTCTCGCCAGCAATTACCTGAGAAATTTTGCAATCTCGAGCGTCTCTTCGACGGGATGTCGCGTCGCAAACTTGATGGTATCGTGGTTTCGACGCCCTATAACGTCTACTACTTGTCGGGCTTTAGCGGCATTGCCCACAAATCAGATGAACCGCGTCCTTATGCTGTGGTTATTTCAAGGCATGCGCCGGATAACCCCGTGCTGTTGCTGGCTGATTACTATGTGAGTTCGTTGATGAGCCAACCCACTTGGATCACTGATGTAAGATCATTTCGGGCAGTTATGCTGCCCTTGGATATTCCCCCCGCTAAGAATGACATCGATCGATTTATCTCTGCTGGATCTGGAGCGAACGGCTGGGTGCAAAACGTTCGAAACAATTTCTCCAATTCAATATCAGCAGCATGTCGGGGGGCGCTTGCTGATCTCGGGTTATCGCAGGGGAGAGTGGCATTTGACGATATGCGTTTCGGTTTTCAGTTAGGCATGGATGATGTTGAAGTGGTGGATGGTTATGACCCGATGATGTACGCACGTGCGGTGAAGACCGAGCATGAGATAACCATGCTGAAACGATCAACAGCACTGAATCAGGCTGCGATCGAGCAATCGATTGCGAGCTGGCAGCGTGGCATGACATGGCGGGAATTCAACCATGTGTATCATTGCGCTGCCGTCAACCTAGGTGGTTTTGTGCGTGATCCCGGTGCGATGATCTGGGGCCACCCGCAGGGGGTAGATTCCACCGTAATGCTACAGACTGGGCTGGAAGATTTCGAAGTGCGGCAGGGGTTGCATGTCATGTTTGATTGTCACGGGACACTTGATCTTTACTGTTGGGATGGCGGTAAAACCTGGGTTGTCGATGGTGAACTTGTGGGCACGGCTCGAACCAATGCTTCGGCGACATCTGAGGCAGCTGCGGCTGTCATGGCGGCGATGCGTCCAGGTACGCGCGTGAGCGAACTACAGACACTTGGTCGTTCTGTTTATCGCAAGGCTGGTGTTAGTGCTGCAGATTCTGTTTTGATATTTTTTCATGGGCTGGGACTCAGTCACATGGATTTGGAACAGGTAACAGCTGATGGAGCACCAAATGCTGATTGGTGCCTTGAGGCTGGCATGGTAGTCCCATTGCATATTCTCTATCCAGGTCCAGAAACTGAACGTGTCTGGGTAGAAGAAGTGGTGCAGGTAACGGCGGATGGCGGTGTACCGTTCTTTAGCTGGGGGTTTGATCCGATTACGAGTACTTAAACAAATTTGGATTACCAAAAGGACTTCTAATGACTACATCTGCGGCGGGACATTACTCGGGTGTATTTCCTATTGCGCCAACACCATTCAAGGAGAACGGTGACCTGGATGTGGAAGGACAACGCAGGGTATTGGACTGCATGGTCGACCAGGGTGTTGATGGCATCTGTATCTTAGCCAACTACTCAGAACAATTCTTATTGTCTGATGAGGAACGAGACCAATTGCTCGAAATTTGTCTTGGGCATGTAGCGGGCCGCGTTCCTGTCATCGTGACTTGTAGTCATTTCAGCACTCATGTCGCTATCGCCCGCGCGCGACGAGCGGCTGGGGAAGGCGCCGCGATGTTGATGATGATGCCGCCTTATCATGGGGCCGCGCTACGGGCTGACGAAGAGGGAATGTTTGGACATTTTTCTGCGGTGGCTGGAGCCATTGATATTCCTATCATGGTGCAGGATGCACCTTTGAGCGGAGTCACGCTGACGGTGTCATTTTTGGTTCGATTGGCGAAAGAGCTACCGCAGGTGCGTTATTTCAAAATAGAGACGCCGGCTGCTGCTGATAAGCTGCGGGCGTTAATTTCGGTAGGCGAAAATGTTGTTGAAGGCCCGTTCGATGGCGAAGAAGCAATTACCTTGATGGCAGATCTAGAGGCCGGTGCAACGGGTACGATGCCAAGCGCAATGTTGCCCGACTTGATCAAACCGGTGCTTAATGATTTTTTTGATGGACGTCGTGACCAAGCCCGTGCGAGATACGCACGCATCTTGCCTTTAATTAATTATGAAAACCGTCAGTGTGGGTTGCGTGCGACAAAAACCATTATGCAGGAAGGTGGTGTCATTGCCAGTGATACCGTGCGCCATCCTTTGACTGCATTACCTCCGGTAACTCGCGAAGGCCTTCTGGAGCTCGCCCGTGAATTAGACCCAGTGGCACTGCGTTGGGGTCGGTAGCCTGAACCGCATCATGCGAATCACAAATCTCTCGAGGTTGATATTGCCATGACGCATGGCATGGTTGTCGCTCCTCAGCCTGAGGCGGTGGAAGCGGGAGCGATCATTCTTAAGGAAGGTGGAAATGCGGTTGATGCGGGGATCGCCTGTGCTCTGGTTCAGGGGGTCGTTGATCCCCAAATGACTGGCATCGCGGGTTTTGGCAGTCTGCAAGCCTATCTTCCTGACAGAGCCATACACGAATGTATTGATTTTCACGGTAAATCGCCGGCTGCGACCCGTGACGATATGTGGGCTGACCTCATTGAAGGAGAGACACGGGATGGTTTTGGCTTCATCCTGAAAGGGCGGGTCAATGATGTCGGTTATCAATCCATTACTGTGCCGGGCAGCCTTAAGGCTTATTCGGAAGCGCAAAAAGCGTGGGGTCGCTTGTCCTGGGAGGATGTAATGCAGCCAGCGATTGCCGAGGCAAAGGTCGGAGCCATCGTTCGCCCCCATGTTTACAATTGGTGGACAACTGACGACGCATCGGGTCGAGTGCTTTCGGCAGAACGCTTGGGACTGACGGCATCAGGGCGCCGAATCTATTTCAATAAGGATGGTTCACTGAAGCGTGTTGGTGAACGATTGAATAATCCGGAAATGGTCGATACCTTGCGGCACATTGCTGCGCGCGGAGCGGAAGATTTCTACACGGGTGAATTGGGGGGCCATATTGCAAGTGACATGATGGCCAATGGGGCGTTGCTATCGGCAAAGGATCTCTCGGATTACCAAACCTGTCACTGCACACCGCTTAGTGGAAACTATCGGAAGCTGGGGATCGCTACCAATCATCCACCGGGTGGCGGCATTATGCTAATCCAAATGCTGAACATACTGGAGAATTTTGATCTAAGTGATGTAGGGCACAATTCCGTCGAATATATTCGCATCGTCAGTGAGGCGATGAAACGGGCCACGATTGACAAGGACACTCACGTGGGTGATCCGGCGTTCGTCGATATACCCTTAGAGCGCTTAACGTCGAAGCCTTATGCAGCCACGTTGGCCGCGCTGATACGCGATGGACAACAGGCCTGCGTTGAGCGATTGCCCCGTGTTCCTGAATCTAAGGACACGACCCACGTGTCGGTTATTGATCAGGAGGGTAATGCTTTTGCGATGACCCATTCACTCGGTATGCCATCAGGTGTGATTACCGATGGATTGGGATTCATGTACAACGGTTGTATGGGCGTTTTCGATCCACGGCCGGGTCGGGCAGGGAGCCTCGCCCCGGGCAAGAGTCGTTTCTCATCCCTTTGTCCGACGATCGTCTTTCAAAACGATGAGCCATTTATTGTGATCGGGGCGCCAGGGGGTACGCAGATTGCGATGGGAGTCCTACAGGTGCTGCTCAATTTGATTGATTTTGATATGTCGATGTCTGATGCAGTGATTGCGCCGCGTTTCTCTGGAACCAGTACGCCAATTGATGTCAGTAATCGTATTCCCCGTTTTGTGACGCGAGAGCTTGAGGCGATGAATTATGAGGTCATCCGTTGGGCGCAGTCATATGCGTTTGGTTGGGTTCACGGCATACGTATCGATGACGGCATGTGGAGCGGTGGTGCTGACCCAGCAACCGATGGGATGGCCTTGGCCGTGTAGCTCCATAAATAAAAACCCTTAGTCGATCAAGAAGCGGTGAAAGACGTTATCAAGTAGCGTTGAGATATTGTTTCGAAAATCGTTAGTTGGCAGGCTGCCGCAGAATGTAATGGAACCGGTGGAGAAGATTGCACCACCCGTCTCCGTTTCGATATAAGCGAGATCTGCCCTGATGAGTTGTTCTTTGGGTGCGCCGGGCCAGTTCGTAATATGCGTCAGGTGCTCTTCAGGGACCAATACAAACGAATCATCGTGATTTTCTGATGAGGCTAGGATCACAGTGTTCTCTGGAGAACCGAGGCGATAGTCAACGCGATCGAGTTCAAAACCGGCAGCACCGTTTCCACAGAGTCCGAAATCTCCCAAGGTCTCGTCTTCGATACCATCGAACATCCATGAATACTTCTGGTCGTAGCTTTCGGGCGTGCGGCGATAATAAGAGCCAGAGAAGGTCCCCTGCGCGGAAAATCCAACCCCAGCAAGACGTTGAGGGGGACGGCCGTTTCTCCGCCAGAGGCCACCATACGTGCCATCCATCGCGCTGTAATACTCTCCCGGCTCCGCGGCCCAGGCTCGAATACCGCCCTCCGCCCGCCGAATCTCGACCAGTCCTTTATTTTCAGGGTGTAGCGATACTCGCCAGTAAAATCCGTTTCCACCGAGATAGGCTAGGTTTCCGCCCTGGTCGCGATAGGCTTCCAGCGCATCTAGACTTTCCAGTGTGTGGTATTCGGGGTGCGATCCGGTGGTGACGGCGGCATAGGGTGCAAGCACTTCCACCCCTTCTTCATGTAAGAGTTCATCGGTAATGACATCGTAGTCATGGCCTTTGGCCTCTAGCCATGCAGTGAGATGGCTATCAGCTTGATAGTGACGTAGCCCAGAGCATTGGCTGGCGCCAAAGGTCAAATAGCCTGGTCTTAGGTTGAACAGGGGCCGGAGGTAACTTGCATGACAAATACCGCTACCATCGCTATGGAAGTTATAGGTTGAAAGACCGTAATCACGAAATTCAGCGGGATTCCATGGATACGCATTCCACTTTGCTATTTTTTCCTGCCAGGTCGTGTTGTAGTCGGGCCGCGCGTGGTTTCCATACACGGTCCAGGTAAACGTCGAAATCAGCACGCATAAACGGGCCGATTGCTGTCCTCGTGGTGGACAGATAACAAGGGGTACGGTGTCTGTATAGTCGCCGTGGGTGAGACGGATTCCATACACACCAGACTTCAGGTTATCGGGAACCTCAAAAGAAAAATCTGTTTCCCAATTGAAATCATAGATGTCGTCATCGTGAAAGTGAATAGCACCATACTGCGAGGGAGCATGGCGCCAGCACATCTCAGAGCCGTCCCAGTTCCATCCAGTCATTGCCCGAGCAGGGTAATTGATCAGTGAGCCGTTGAGCGAGTGAGGGCCAATGTCGTGAATCTGTGTGGTGTTCAACCCGATTCCGAAATCCCAACGCGCAAATAGGTACTTCTCCAACTTGTTGTTCTCGTCAAGTATGGCGGTGTGATCGACATAGCGGTCGTAGATGGTGGGCGAGTCGATTTTCCCATTGAAATGAAACGATCGACGCTCGGCGCGGGCTGCCGCTATAAGGATTTCACCAGGTTTCGATCTTTTTTCCGTGACACTTCCTGTCAGTGTCGTTATGTTGTTTTCCCCCCGACCTTCGCTATGACTGCCGACGACGAGTTGACCGTTTTCTTCGTCGATATTGACCCACAGGTGACACCATTTTCGTTCGCGTAGCGGTGCCAGTAGCGTCGCCTGGGCTGTTGATCCATCGTCCATGACAACTCGGCAGAACCCATGACCGGTATCGTCGATTCCTAGTACGAACCACGGCTGAGGCACATTCTGTGCCGAAAAAGAGATAACGGCTTGTTCTGAGTGTCCAGGCCTGGTCGGCCAGATCATTGCACTGACCGTCATCGATGCCGGTAGCGGGATGCTTTTTTTCAGGGGGACAGCGGCACATGATCCTGGAGTAAAACTTTGCACACGTGCTGGATAATCTCCGTCTAAAGCAGCAGGTACGGGTTCTTCGATAATGCCTGGACCCGAAGGGTTTGGATCGGCAGAGATAATTCGGACTAGACTCGCATTAAAGGTGTCAGGGAGCGTGCAGCTAACTTTGACGCCAACGGTGTCACCGGGTCGGACCGATAAACGGTCGGCATATCCAAGCAAGGGGGGTATCGTTTCCGCTGTCATGGTTGTATCCAATATGTTGTTTTACTGCTACCTGTTCAGTTTATGTGCAGTCAGATTGATTGCGGTTGCGTAATAAGTTACGTTGAATTTTCCCGCTGATTGTTTTTGGCAGCCCCTCAACGAATTCAATTTGTCGAGGGTATTTATATGGCGCGGTAGTTGTCTTAGTGTGTTCTTGAAGTTGCGTAATTAGTGCGGGACTAGCGAGGCCAGGGTCGTTCAATATGACAAATGCCTTGACAATTTCACCGCGCTCTTCATCTGGTATTCCAACAACAGCACTTTCCTGAACTGCCGGATGCTCAATCAGCGCATTTTCCACCTCCTGCGGCCCAATTCGATAGCCCGATGAGCTGATAATGTCATCGGTTCGCCCACGGTAATAGTAGTATCCGTCGTTATCCTGAATCACATTGTCACCCGTCTTGAACCAGGTCTTATCGTTTCTGACACAGAACGCGGCGTTGGTTTTTTCGGGATCGTTCCAGTAGTAAAGCATGGTTTGTGTATTGGGCAGGCCTATTAAAAGTTCGCCCTCCTGCCCTGGTCGCGCCAATTTGTTAGAGTGAAGCAGAACACTTGCTTCAACTCCTGGTAAGGCTCGCCCCATCGAACCAGGTTTCACTGGCATACCGGGATAGTTGAGAACCGTCATCAGTGTTTCCGTTTGGCCATAACCGTCTAGTAACGGAACGCCGGTTAGGTTTTCCCACTGATCAAGTATTTCAGGATTCACCGATTCACCGGCGGAGACCGTTAGTCGAAGCGAAGACAGATCAAATGCATCGATAGGTTCTCGGACCAGACGCCGCAGTTCTGTGGCAGCGGCACAAAAGACAGTCACTTTGTATTTTTCGATCAGTTCGAAGCGACGTTTGGTTTCAAACGGTCCGTCATAGAAAAATACGGTACTCCCCTTGCTCCATGGTCCGAACAGAATGCTGGTGCCTGCCTTTGACCATCCCGTGTCTGCTGTGCACCACATCACATCTTGTTCCGTTAAGGTTAGCCAATAGTGTGCAGAATAACGCCAGGTAAATAGGCTCTGCGCCGGGTGACAGACTCCTTTGGGTTGTCCTGTCGAGCCGGACGTGTAATACATGATGGCCGGATCTAACCGGCTCATCGAGCAACTGTTAAATGTTTCGGGAAAGTGATCGACGATGGAGAAGTGATCCCATGATACATCCGCGTTTCCAATCGCGAGTCGGGCACTGAATTGATGATCACACTCTGCGAACTTGTCTATTTCCGAAGATAGTGTGACAGCCCCAACTGCACCGGAATGCTCTATACGGTAGTGCACATCTTTTGCTGAAAGGATAGTAATACACGGAATGGGAATGGCTCCCACTTTGAGACAGGCAATTAGGCAAATCTGCCATTCCGGGATTCGCGGTAGCATCACGATAACTCGGTCGCCTTTATGAATTGATTTTGATGTCAAGTAATTGGCAACTCGGTTTGACGCTCTGGAGATATCGGCGTAGGAAAAAGTATGTTCGTTACCTTCTTTGTCGCACCAGACAAGCGCAATATTTTTTTCGTCGCGAGCAAATTGGTCGACGATATCCGCTCCAAAATTGAAATATTCCGGCACCGCCAGATTGTGCGCATCGTATGTTGCAGCGTAGTCCACCATGTGATGAGGGTGACTCACAAAGTTTTCCTTAGCATTTCAAATTGGTTCACCAAATACTTCGCAAAGTCCGCTGACCACGTCTTCAACACTCCCAACCTTAATGGTGTGCATACCCAAGGCGCGCGCAGGTTTCAGGTTAATACCGAAGTCATCAAGAAAAACGGTCTCTTCCGGGCGTGCACCAACGCGGCTCAACACCAGTTGATAGATAGCGGCCTCTGGTTTGCGCAGCCCAACCTTCCAAGACTCGACCATCAGATCGAATTCCTCTCGTAACTCAGCAAACCGATCTTCCAGAATGCCACCTGAATGCCAGTTATTGGTCAACGCTGCAACCGTTTGGCCACGTTTTCTAAGCGATCGTACGACTTCAATAACCTGTGGTCGAACCCTCGCCATCTCATCGAAGGCACTCATTAAGTGTTGACTCGAAAAGGGGGTACCAGCCTTTTTTGATTGATGGTCCATCTCGTGACAGAAATCCGCCATGGAGATTTGACCTCGTTCCAAACACGCCCAAGGGCCCGTGTCTCCACCTTCAAGAATGACTTTGTTAACTGTCCCATGGCCCAATCCAACTGTTTTCTCGAAGTTGGTGATGACCTTTAGTGGTGATTCCAGAACAACCCCTCCCAGATCAAACAATACCGTTTTAATCAAGGCGAAGTTCCTAGCGGCGTTTTTCGAGTACCACTTTAGTTTGGCGCGCGGCGCTGTGGTCCGGGTTCAACCATGACTTCTATTAATCGTGGCCTGGAATCAGTCAGAGCGGTATCGAACGATTGCGCGAAATCTTTCGGATTGGTAACCGTTTGCGCTTCAACACCGAGTGAGCGCGCAAGTCCAGCAAGATCGATCGTAGGGGCGTCAAAATCCATTCCGATAAAACGATCGTCGTCATGGAAAGCAATCAGGCGCTCTTTCAAAATGCGATAGCCTCTATTGTTGAGCATAACAAATGTGATCGGGAGATTGAGGTGTGCGGCAGACCACAAAGCCTGAGGGCTGTAGAGGGAACTGCCATCACCCAGAACAGCAACAACGGGCCGGTCAGGCTGGGCCAGCTGCACACCGACAGCTGCTGCGATGCCCCATCCAATTCCCCCGCTTACCATTCCGAAATAGCTGTATCGATCACGCAACGGAACAAATCCCAGCAGGTTCTTTGCTCCCGTCAGTCCCTCGTCGACAATGATCGCGTTCTCAGGTATCGACTCGGCGAGCTGCAGCATCAACCAGTCCGGGTTGATAGGCATCTCATTTGCTAAGCCTACGGTTTTAGCACGCATTTCTTCACGCCGCGCAGACCAGTTATTAGGTGCAATCGACTCTAGACGTTCGACAGACGTGAATTGCCCCTTCGCGTCAATTTTGTCTTGAAGCATCGGCACCAGCACCCGTAGGGTGGCCCCGACATCGCTTCGAAGCGCAATTTCAGAGGGATAGTTTTTCCCCATTTCCCAGTCTCGTAGGCCGATTTGGACGATTGGCATGCCCGTTGGCAGGGGTTCGATTTCGCTCCAGACGGACATTTGTAAAACATCAGCACCGATACAGATGAGTAGGTCATAGGGTGACAACGTTGCCTGGACCTGTTTCTGATCGCGCGACAGGGCGCCCATGAAGGCCGGATGTTCAGAGGGAAAGTGGGCGCCGGAGGGCACACTCTGTTGAAACACAGGGGCACCTAGCGCTTCAGCGAGTTGGATAGCTTCCGTTTGAGCATCACTTGAAATAATCTCGCTACCCACCAGAATCATTGGATTGTTCGCAGCTAGGATGCGCTCTGCGGTGGCTAACAGTGCGTCATGGGAGGGTTGCACCAGTGTGTCAACGCGAGTTGCAGTGGCAAGTTCGACACCGGCAACCGCATTCAAGACATCGCCAGGCAATGACAGAAAGACGGGCCCCGTTGGAGCAGTAGTCGCGATTTTGGCAGCTCGCCGAATAACGCGTGGCAGATCTTCAACTCTGCTGATTTCGAAAGCCCACTTCACGACGGGTCGCGCCATTTCAACCAGTGGGCCATAAAGGAGTGGCTCGGTTAGGCCGTGTCCTTGTTCCTGCTGCCCGGCGGTTATGATCAATGGCGAGCCTGACATGTGAGCGGTGTACAGGGACCCCATCGCGTTGCCAAGGCCGGGGGCGACATGAACGTTGCACGCAGCGAGCTTTCCCGAGGCGCGTGCATAGCCATCGGCCATAGCAACGACAACCGCTTCCTGCAGGCCAAGCACATAAGTGAGATCAGGGTGATCGTTAAGCGCGTGCATGATGGCAAGTTCGGTTGTGCCTGGGTTCCCAAAGATGTGGGTCACCCCTTCATCCTTCAGCAGTGAGAGGAAGGTGTCACGTCCATAGTTTTCGTTCAAAGCGACGTCTCCTTGAAATCATTATGTGCCAGCATTAAACAGGATCCTTAGCTAGACCTTCGACAATTGTCGTATTGGACATTGTTTGGAAAACCATCGGATCGATCTTGATTTTAATTGCGCGGCTACCGCCTCCTAGTAGCACATAATCTAATGTCATAACTCGTTGATCAACCCACAGCGGTAATGTTTCTGGTAAGCCGAACGGTGTCACGCCCCCAATTTCCATATGGGTCAGTGTCCGAGTTTCTTCTGCCGACGCGAACGAGGCACGACTCACACCAAGACGTTTGCGTACGCACCGGTTTACATCCAGCCGTGTTGTCGCAAGTAACACACAAGCGACATAGCATTTAGGTTCGCTTTTACCTGCCGCAACAATCACATTGGCTGAATGTGATAAGGAGTAGCCGTAGTGAGCACAAAACTCGTGGGTATCTGCTAATTCAGGGTCACACGGGATAACTTCGTATGCCGCTTCCAATACATCCAATGCAGCAAGTGTTGTCTGGGTAGCATCGATAGGCATTGTTGTAGTGTTTATGAATAGTGATGTTGTATTCAGGGTCGATCAGACGAACTAATTGATTGGGCTAGCGCCAATGCAAGCAATTTCGGCCTATGTCCGTATCGTATACCAGTTCTCGCGCGAATGGCGTGGTTCCCAGCTAGCTTATCGGGCAGAACAAATTCATGTCCCCATCCTGCTTGATTGGTGTCAAGATGAGTGGTGTTACTGATGTCAGAGTGTGATTAACTTTGTTGATAGTCGATGTGGGAACTCACCTCAGGGTCGACCGGGCGCGACTTCCTCCAAACCGATGCCAACCAGGGTTGTTGGTCACGAGGTTTTCCAACGGGGCGGTAATAGTGTTCGAGCTCACAGAACCCGGCATCCTCACAAAATTCTCTCCAAGTAGTGAGTGAAAGGAAGGTGGCATAGCGGTCGTCTTCATCACGCTCAATATCGGGCCCTCTCGGATTCGATGCGAACAGCACCCCGTCTAATTTCAAACATGCATTCAATTGCCGCAGGACTCGACTGAGAATTTGAGAGGGCACGTGAAAGAGTGATGCGTTCGCAAAGATCCCGTCAAACGCTGCAGGTGGCAATTCCAATGACTCGAACCTTTGGTGTAGCACCGGACAACCGGTGAGTTGATGTGCCATGCTTACAAATGCCTCGCAGCCATCTAAACCGACTGGTTTGTGGCCGAGTTTCGTGAAGGACTCCAGATCTCTCCCGGGCCCACATCCGAAGTCGAGCACTCGAAAGGGGGGCGTTCCTCTTATATGTTTGATCAGAGACTCAATGTTCTGTGTGACGTCATGGTCGGCAGTGCCCGCCTGAAACGCAGATGCGACTTGCTGGTAATGATCGATCGTTCGGCGACAATGGTAGTCAACCTCTTGTGATGTCAGATGACGAAGAATCTTGCTCAAGGCGCTATTGGTCGCTGTAAAGGTTAGATACTGGCTGACAGGGACATGTTATCTTTCAGGTTCACTGTGAAATAGTGGCACTGGTGAATTGATAATGTCTCTCGTGAGGAAGGATCATTCGCGTCGGTGACTGCATCATATTGTGAAAGAATCATAAAGTCTGCAGTAGCCAGCGCATAACGGATATTGTTCACTATTGCACTGGTTGAAAAAATTGAATCGAAACTGCAAGGAGTACTATTGATGAGCCGGCTCGCGCAGGCACTTTCACAATCGGAATTTGTAGTAACAAGTGAGTTGATTCCCCCGAAGGGAATTGACTTGGAGCCATTGTTTATGAAAGCAGATGCGCTGCATCAAGTGGTGACGGCTTTCAATCTGACCGAATCTCATACCGCCAAGATGTCCATGGATCCCGTCGCAGTGGGGCATCTATTGCTTGATCGTGGCATTGAACCCATTGTCCAGATGACTTCGAGGGATAAGAACCGCATTGCCATTCAGGCCAGCATGTTGGGTGCCGCGGCGCTCGGTATTTCAAATATCGTTATCATGGGTGGTGATCCGCCTCAGAATGGCGATCATCCTGAAGCGAAAGGGGTATTTGATCTTTACTCATCACAAGTCCTCGATGCAGCCAGTGCGCTCAATGCCGGTGCCGATTACATGGGGAATCCATTGAAAGGTAAACCGGCTATGAATATTGGTGCGGTTGTTAATCCTGGTGCTTCTGATCTCGGTGCAGAGATCGAGAATCTGCATCGAAAAATAGCAGCAGGCGCCGGCTTTTTTCAAAGTCAGGCTATTTATGATGTCGATGCATTGGCTACATTCTTAGATAGAGCAAATACAGATGCACCTATATTAGCCGGAATTATTCCAATCAAGTCCGTTCGAATGGCGCGTTTTATGAATGAGAAGGTGCCAGGTATTGACATTCCGGAGCACTTAATTTCAGAGATTGAGGCGGTGGGGGATGATTCAGAGCGATTGGCTGAGACCAGCATCGATATCGCCGCACGTATCGTTAGAGAAGTAAGGTCGTTGGTCAAGGGCGTACATATTATGGCGATCGGTTGGGAAGATAAGATTCCGGACATTGTGCAACGCGCCACGAACTAATCATATTTAAGCGAATCGATATGAAGGACATGACAGGTGATATATCTTACGATGTAGATGAGCAAGCCAACTTCGGAGCTTATACAGATTTTGGAAGGCTTCGCGCTGCCATCGTTGGGAGTGCGGATGGCTTGGCACTGCCCCCATTCAACCCCACGCTGCATCATTACAACGACGAGGTGCAAACAGCGCTTCGACGGTCGGGAGATCAACCCCTGTTAGTAGCTGAGGTGATGCCAGAACGTTGGCACAAGACAGTCGAGCAATTGGATCAGCTGGCCGCACTTTATGAAAGCAACGGTGTTCAGGTGTACCGGCCGCGTCCATATTCAGAAGAAGAGACTGAGTATCTTGCTCATCTTCAGCCTGGACACTCGTTGCTGTATCCCGCAGATCCTGTCTATACCCTCGGCAAACGATATTTTGAATTGAATATTCGACGTGCTTATCGTCGCAAAGAAGTGTTCCCTCTGCGTGAGATCGTTGCACCGATGATTTCCAGCGATGCTGAGGCCAGCCATGTCGTGATGCCGGCACCGCAGCCTTTTGAGCCTTCAAGTGGAGGGCCTGGTCCATATTTGGAAGGCGGTGACATGATCTGTTACCAGAATCACGTGTTTGTTGGTGAATCTGATATTGCCAGTAATCGAGCCGGCACTGACTGGTTGGAGAGTCACATTACGCCTGAATATCAAATGCACAGAATGCCGATGAAAGGTACGGTTCTGCACCTTTTAGGAGCCATGGTATTGATACGTGAAGGATTGTTAATACTCTATCGTGACGAGTTGAATTGTGACCTCCCTGAGCCATTGAAAGATTGGGATGTAATAGAAATTTCCGAGGCGGAAGCAAGGGCGTATGCAACTGTGGGCGTCAGTCTCGATGACGAGCGTTATATTATTCCAGCGGGGCTCCATCGAGTGAACGAAGAGCTTGATCGACGCGGTGTTCAGCCAATACCGATTGATTTTGAACATGTTGGTTACTGGGGTGGTTGCGTTTCCTGTGCAACCCAGGCCATCAGTCGTGACCCGTAGAGTGAGATGGGTGAGACCAAATTGCCTGAACGCTTAACGCCTCAGCAGTCAAAAGAGATTTTGATCGCCGTTGAGCAGGGTTTTGACAAGCAGGTTGCATTTACTCAGCAGCTGATGGCTTATCCATCTCTTCGAGGACAAGAACACTTAGCCCAAGAGTTTCTTTATCAAACGCTCGATGACCGTGGTTATGAGATGGATCGGTGGGCTATCGATGTAGACGAAATTTCAAGTCACCCCGGATTCTCGCCTGTCAAAGTGGATTACACCAACGCGATAAACGTGGTGGCGACGCATCATCCGGAGAGTGCAATCGGTCGTTCCTTGATATTAAACGGACACATCGACGTCGTGCCTACTGGACCGGAGACTATGTGGAATACGCCACCTTTCCAGCCAACCATTAACGGTGATTGGTTATATGGTAGGGGTGGTGCCGACATGAAAGCGGGTCTCGTTGCCAATATCGCTGCTCTGGATGCTTTGCGGGGCATTGGAATGCAGCCGGCTGCCCAAGTTTGTTTGCAATCAGTGACGGAAGAAGAATGTACGGGTAATGGTGCTCTTTCCTGTCTTGTGCGCGGGTATCGGGCTGACGCCGTATTAATACCAGAACCAGAAGAGAATATGCTGGTAAGAGCAAATGTGGGGGTCATCTGGTTTCGCCTACATGTTCGCGGCCGCCCGATCCATGTTCGTGAAGCGTCTTCGGGCGCCAACGCGATCGAGGCGACCTTTTATCTTTTTCAAGCCCTCAAGCAATTGGAAGAAGAGTGGAATAGCCGGAATCAAAGTCATCGCTATTTTGAAGCACTTGATCATCCAATTAATTTCAATTTGGGAAAAATCGAAGGAGGTGACTGGGCTTCGTCAGTTCCTTCTTGGTGTACGGCTGATATTCGAGTGGCCATTTACCCCGGTGTTGATCCGCGTGACGCCAGTAAAGAAATCGAGGATTGTGTTGCCCGTGCCAGTCGACATCATCCGTTCCTAGCACAGCAACAGCCGGAAATTGAATACAACGGGTTTTTTTCTGAGGGGTACGTGCTTGAAGAGGGCAGCGATGCGGAGGCAGTTCTACATCGCGCCCATGCGTCAAGCTTCGGTGCGGATTTAAAGTCGTTCGTTACCCCAGGTTATTTAGATGGGCGGGTATTTATCTTGTATGATGACTGCCCGTGTCTGGTTTACGGTCCTGTTTCTAAAGACATTCATGCTTTTGATGAGTGTGTTAGCTTGTCGTCACTACGCCAGGTGACTGGAACCATTGCTCTCTTCATCGCCGAGTGGTGTGGCCTGGAGCCATTGTCGCCACATTACTAAACTAAGCTCTTAGCTGTCTTCAAGCTCCGCCCAGATCCCTTTGGCGATTCGGTGGCATTCCACAGCGACGGGAACTCCGCAGTAAATCGCGATCTGATTGATGATGGCACGCAATTCATCGCGACTGACACCGTTATTAATTGCACCGCGAAAGTGCAGTGCCCATTCGTGCATACGATTGAGGGCCGCCAACATCGTGAGGTTAAGCATGCTTCTGGTTTTTCGTGGCAGGGTCTCGTCTCCCCACACACCGCCCCAACAGTATTCGGTTAGTAGCTCTTGGAATTCTCCTGCAAATTCACCGGCATTGGCCAGTGCTGTCTCGACGTACTCCGTACCCAGTACCTCTTTTCGAATAGCAAGTCCTTTGTCGTAGCGTTGTTGGTCCATGTCATCTCCTTGTTTGTAGCTGGTGAAGTGAGTTTGTCGTAAGCATTGCAGAATTCGACGTCATACCCCGGACGATGATGACGTCAGGAAGGAAAGCAGTGCCATATTAATTTGGTCTGGATCTTCGATCGGCGCCAGATGGCCCAATTGCTCGAAGATAATGATTGCACTATTGGGTAAATCACTGACCATCCGATGAGCTATTTGCGGAGTCGAACCGGGGTCCAGTCCGCCAGCGATGACCAGAGTCGGACAGGTTACCTGTTTCAAGCGGTCTCCTATGTCATCATCAGCACTTACAAAAATTCGATAAGCATCTAGGTAACCATCCAGATCATTAGAAACCAATCGATGTCGAATGTTGGCAACGGTGCTTGGGTTATTTTCAATAAACGAGGATTTAAACCAACGATCAATGGCGGCATCAGCAATGGGTGAGAGGCCTTTATTTTCTGTTAAGGCGAGACGAGTGTGAACGCCAGCTAATTCCGCTGGTGTTCGTTGATAAACGGTATTCATTAACACGAGTTTTTCAAGTAACGTGGGGTGTTGAAACGCAAAATACTGCGCGATAACGCCTCCCATGGAATGGCCTATCAGTGAGACGGATTCCAGTTCCAAGTAAGCTAAAAGGTTGAAGAGTTGGTTGCTAAAATCTCTGATACCTCGCACATTCGGTTGACGGGGGGTTTCTCCGTGTCCCAGCATGTCATAACGGAGAACCTGGAATTGGTGGGAGAGCGCATCTACCTGTGCATTCCAGGCATGAAGGTCTAAGCCAACCCCATGACATAAAACTACGGTGGGTAGTTGTGTCTGACCCTCGAGCCGGTAGGAAGTGCCGTCGGGGCTAAGATGTCTCATAGTTGGCAAGTTCCCGGCAGATGCATTGAGTGATCAGGAAGGTCGATTTCTCGAACCATGATGCGTCCTGTCGATACGCAGTATCGAGTTTATAAAGTTTTGTCAGTAAACGCTGACTATTCTTCAGCTGTGATAAGTTGTCCCCTCAGTTTAGCGGAATAACACGATGACTAAACCTAGTAAGGAAATTGTCGGTGCGCCGATTGTGATCGGTGGCCGCGAGTTAACTCTGTCAAAGGCTGTCAGGGCCGGTGATTTTGTTTTTCTCACTGGACAGGTGCCGATGCGAAACGGACACCCAATGACTTCGGGGTCGATTGAGGAACAAACTCGAGCTTGTCTAGAAGATATTTCGGCCACATTAGCCGAGGCGCGCTGTGAACTTGGCGATGTGGTGAAGTCAATGGTGTGGCTCAAATCGCGCGATGACTTCCCCGGATTTAATGCTGTGTATGGAGAATATTTTCCAGAAGGACCGCCCGCACGATCAGCTCTAATCAGTGATTTTCTGGTGGACGTTCGCGTCGAAATCGAATGTATTGCATACAAGCCGCGTTGAGGAGATCGATATGTCTGAGTTGAAAAACTACCAAATGTTTGTTGATGGCTCCTGGATAGATGCTGCGGGGGAAGCGTTATTTGAGAGTGTTAATCCTTCAACCGGCAAAGTATGGGCAATGATTCCTGAGGCCAGTGTCGCTGATGTTGATCGTGCGGTTCGAGCTGCGCATCATGCATTCGCTGAAGGGCCATGGTCCCAAATGACTGCAACCGAGCGAGGCAAATTATTGCGAAAACTCGGTGACCTGTTGGGCGAGCACTCCGAATCATTAGGCCGCTCGGAGACGGTTGACACAGGGAAACTTTTTAAAGAAACGCGTTGGCAGGCTCGTTATATAGCCGATTTTTTTCATTATTACGCGGGGCTGGCCGATAAGGTGCATGGTGACACATTGCCCATCGACAAACCCAATATGTGGACCATGACTTTACGTGAACCACTGGGTGTGGTGGCAGCCGTAGTGCCCTGGAACTCACAGTTGTTTCTGGTTGCGGTAAAGATAGCCCCGGCGCTAGCGGCTGGAAATACAGTAGTGTTGAAAGCATCTGAGCATGCCTCTGCGCCAATGCTCGAGTTTGCCAAAATTTTTGAAGAGGCAGGTTTCCCACCAGGAGTTTTCAATGTGGTGACCGGTTTCGGTGATCCCTGTGGTAAAGCCTTGACGTCCCATCCGTTGGTCGACCGAATCAGTTTTACCGGGGGTACCGAAACGGCACGTCATGTAATTCGAAACTCGGCGGAAAATTTTGCCGAGGTTTCGCTTGAGTTGGGAGGCAAATCGCCTCTGATTATCTTTGAAGACGCTGAGATTGAGAGTGCGGTTAACGGAGTCTTACTCAGTATTTTCAGCGCCAGCGGGCAGAGCTGCGTGGCGGCATCACGCTTGTTGCTGCATGATGCGATCCACGACGAAGTGCTCACAAGAGTCGCGCAGCGAGCGAGCGAGATTCGTATTGGTGATCCATTGGATGAGTCGAGTCAAATGGGCCCATTGGCGACTGAGGCCCAAATGGACAATATTGTGGCTATGGTGGCAGATGCTAAAGCGAATGGAGCAACGGTGATGCATGGTGGGCGTCAGCCGGCGACTCTCAAGCAGGGTTGGTTTTATGAACCTACCGTGGTCGCGTGTCCGAGTCAGTCGCTGTCAATTGTGCAGAAAGAACTATTCGGGCCGGTGGTCAGCGCGATCCGCTTCAAAGATGAATTGGATGCGATTCGTTTGGCTAATGACACACGGTTTGGTCTTGCAGCTGGTGTCTTCACAACCGATACGGGGCAAGCCCTTCGAGTTACCAAGGCCTTGCGTGCGGGTATTGTCTGGGTCAATACCTATCGGATGGTTTCACCTCTGGCGCCTTTTGGAGGTTATAAAGAGAGTGGTTACGGTCGGGAATCAGGACTCCAGGCAATTTATGATTACACTCGACCGAAAACCGTTTGGCTCAACACGTCCCCGGATCCGATATCAGACCCGTTCATGATGCAGTAATGCGCAATGCCTTAATCGGTGGTAACGACTTGCTTGTAGTAGGTGTCTTTTTTGATAATTTTTCCCTGCCTAAACTCCCACAGGTCGCAGCCAAGACAGTCGATTCTGCCTGTGGGTGCGGTTCCAGTAACCCGCCACTCCGAAAGCGCTTTGTCCCCCATGATCCATGACTCGCCATCTCGCCACTGAATATCCGGCATGGATTGAAAGCGAGTTCCCAAGATCTCGCGAATCGCAGGTTTACCGACAAAACGTTCGCCGTGAGGTTCAGTACCCTTGGCTAGTAGGAATTCACTATCTTCTGCAAACCACTCCATGATGCCGTCCAGATCATGATCATTGAATGCGGAAAGTATCTGGTTCAATTGATCCATCGATACGCTCATTATTAGGACTCCAAGTAAGTGATGTGACGCACAGATGCAGCGTTATCCACGGAGGCCCAGTTTACCGCGGGCCTCATCGGCGGAACAGGCACGTCCGCCAAGTTCCGTGATAATGCGAATCGCCTTGGAGACGAGTTCGCCATTGCTCGCGTGCACTCCGCGTTCTAGATAAAGGTTATCTTCCAAGCCGACTCGAGCGTTGCCGCCCAGCAACATGGCCTGAGCCACCATGGGCATTTGCATTCGGCTGATTCCAAAACCCGACCAGACAGCATGCGCTGGCACTTGGGAAGCCATAGTCGACATAGTCGCTGTTGTGGCATCGGCACCCCAGGGAATGCCAAGACAGATTTGGTACATTGGTGGGTCATCAAGCAAGCCTTCTTGCACCATCTGGTTGGCAAATCGCAAATGCCCTAGGTCAAACACCTCGAGTTCCGGTTTTACGCCAATTTCCCGGTATCGAGTGGCCATGGTGCGAAGCATGTTGGGAGTTTGTACGTAAATGACATTGTCATCGCTGAAGTTGATGCTGCCGCAGTCAAGACTAGCGATATCAGGTCGAAGTGCTTCAACATGAGCCATTCGAGTCTCTGCATTAACAAGATCACTGCCCGGACCGGGCGTAGCGGGGTCATCATCGTCAACGATCAAGTCGCCGCCCATACCCGCTGTTAGATTAATCAGTACATCACGACCGCTGGCACGGACCTGTTCGACCGACTGCCGGAAGAGCTCTATGTCTCGACTGCCCGCCCCGGTCTCAGGGTCTCGTACATGGATATGGACGATAGCCGCTCCCGCATCGGCAGCCTCAATTGCCGCGCTGGCGACCTGTTCAGGCGTTACCGGAATGGCTGGGTGCTTGTCGACTGTGTCGCCTGCGCCCGTAACAGCGCATGTGACGATTACTTCATAATTAATAGTCATACGGAGCCTCTCTAAGTCGATGGTTCTGTAGATGTCTCGCGAGGCGATTGAAAATCAGGCCAACCGTCCTCGCCGGGCGGATACCAGTGTTGTGCTAGCACTTTCTGTATTTCCATTAAGCAGCGGTCGCGTTTTTTCTCAAGTTCAGCGAATGGACGTTGACCGGTTTCTTGATCACAGCCCTCAATGATTCGCGTTTGCAGTGCCTCGGTTAATTCGGGCGCCTGCATATTGCACCATGGCAGCTCAAGTGCGGGACCAAATTGGGCTAGATTCTGCCGCATACCCCCTGGTCCGCTGCCAAGATGCCAGCCAAGAAGCGTGCCCATGAACGCCCAGCGTAGCCCGGGACCACCGGTAATTGCTGCGTCGATTTCTGCGACAGATGCGATGCCATCATTGATCAAATGTAATGCTTCGCGCCATATCGCCTCCTGTAAGCGGTCAGCGATGTATGCATCAATTTCTTTTCGAACTCTAAGTGGACGCATTCCAATAGAAGCATAAAAGGTGCCCGCTGCATTGATCGCCTGTTCATTGGTTTTTTCCCCGCCGACAACCTCTACCAGCGGTAGGAGGTAAACCGGAGCAAACGGATGGCCGATTAGGTGTGACTCAGGCCGAATGCTTTGAGACTGAATATCGCTCGGCAGCAAACCGGATGAGCTTGATGCAACGACGACGCCGGGACGAGTATGGCGACTGATTTCAGTATGTACGTCAATCTTCAGAGTCGCTCGTTCTGGAACATTTTCTTGCACAAAATCTGCGTTAGTGACCGCCTTTTCTATATCGGACTCAAATACCAGGCGATCACGGGTGGCGCCGGATGGCATGCCAATTTCTTCAAGCAGCGGCCAGGCCGCATCCACCGCCGCGCGCAGTTTCGATTCGCTTGAAGGATCGGGGTCAGTCACGCTGACATCCATACCGTTGGCCAGGCAGCGGGCAGCCCAACCGCTGCCAATCACACCCGCACCGACCAAGGCAATGTGTGTGATATTCGTTACGGCCGGAATCGAGTTCATTAGTCGTTCAACTTGAAGGTGAAATTATTTTCCACGAAAAACGGGCTCTCGTTTTTCAACAAATGCGCGGATTCCTTCGAGCGCATCTTCGGAACGCAGCATCTTACGATAAATAGGCAAGTCGACAGTGCGCATCGTTTGGAAAGATTGCTCAATTGTGTCGCCTTCAATCGCACGCAGTACCTCCTTGATAGTCTGAACTGCGAGCGGTGCCGATGCTGCAAGCTGGTCGGCCCAGGCGCGCGCTCGAGTCATGAGTTCTGCTGTTGGGACGACCGCATTGACGAGGCCATGTTGATAGGCCTCGCTCGCTGGCATGCGTCGACCCAGGAGTAACATTTCGAGTGCCACGTTGTAGGGTAGACGCCGCGGTAGCCTCTGAATGGCTCCGGCATCAGGCACGATGCCGAGCGGCATTTCAGGCAAGGCGAACTCGACATGATCGGCCGCGATGACAAGGTCACACGCCAGAACCAATTCAAATCCTCCACCAATTGCCAGGCCGTTCACCGCGGCGATTACGGGTTTGTTGAGATCCCATAGTTCAGTGAGACCGGCAAATCCTCCAGGAAGGCCAACATCGTCCTCCCACCATTCATCCAGCTTGGTATCACCGCGGTCTACTGCCTTCAGATCCCAACCGGCTGAAAACATGCGCTCCCCGGTAGCAGTCACAATGCCGACTCTTAATTCCGGATCGTCACGCAACGTAACAACCGCTTCACTAATCATGCGGCTCAGGTCATCATCAATGGCATTCACTTTGGGTCGGTCGAGGGTGATTTCAAGCACCGCACCACGGCGCCTGACCTGGACTTCGTTAGTTCTATCTGTCATCGGGGTACCCTATCTACTGGATGAATTAATTCAGATTGCTTGGAAAATTGCCTGCTTAAGCATCGAGTTTACGACAGTGCCACCTTTTTGCGCGTCTTTCTGTATGCAACAGAGGCTAGCCGCCATAACATAAGCGTTTGGAAGGCCGGGTTACCGAATGGGATAGATCGATGGATCTAGAACTTAGCGACGAACAACGACTGTTAGCGAGCTCAGTAAAGGCATTCGTTGATAGCGAATTAATGCCTTGGGAGGCAGTGAGTGATCGGGCTGGGGAAGTTTCTCCGGAGTTGGGTCGGCAGATTTCCGAGAAAGCATTGGCACTTGGCTTCTACGCGGCGAACCTGCCTGAGTCGGTGGGTGGTGGTGGGCTAGACAATGCCAGTCTCGCGATCATGGAGCGAGAACTCGGTAAGGTTACTCACGCATTGCATGGTTACGTTTGGCGACCTACGGAGTTATTGCTGGCGTGTGAGGGAGATCAAATAGAACGTTATCTCACGCCGTGCGTTCGCGGTGAAAAGACCGAATGTTTTGCAGTAACTGAGCCTGGCGCAGGTTCAGACATCTTGTCGATGTCAACACGGGCTACGAAAAAGGACGGTGATTGGATAATCAACGGTTCTAAACATTTCATCAGCAGTCACGTCTTGCCAGATTTTGCCATTGTCTTTGCAGTGACTGGAGAGGAGGAAACTAATCGAGGTGTTCGTAAGCGCATCACCGCGTTTCTTATTGATCGTGGCCACCAAGGGTTTGATATTCAGCGTGGACCACGTTCTGTGAGTCAACGTGCATACCCGACCTATGTATTGTCATTCAACGAGTGTCGTTTGGGTGCGGATCAAGTACTTGGCAGTGAGGGACAGGGTCTTGAGTTGGCCGACAAGTGGATAAAAATGGGTCGTGTCTGGGTTGGCGCTAATTGTTGTGGCCGCGCGGAACGGTTACTTGACTTATGTGCAGAATGGGCAGCTAGCCGTAAACAGTTCGGCCAGGCAATCGGTCGTTTTCAGGGAACTTCGTTTAAGTTGGCTGATATGGTGACTGAACTGCAAGCGGCTGACCTTCTCGTTATGCATGCAGCTCGGAAGGCTGATGCCGGGACGATGGTTCCTGCCGATGCGGCAATGGCGAAATTGTATGCCTCGGAGATGTTGCAGCGGGTAGCCGATAATGCAGTCCAGATTTTTGGAGGAATGGGCCTGATGGAAGAAATGCCGATAGAACGGTTGTGGCGCGATTCTCGCCTTGACCGAATCTGGGAAGGTACCTCAGAAATACAGCGCCACATTATTAGCCGTCATGTACTTCGCCAATGGCAAGGGTGATGAGTGACAGACGCAAGAATCTCGAACGATTATTGTCGCCGCGTCACGCGGCGTTTGTCGGGGGAGAGGATGCGTTGCATGCCGCGACATGCTGTGCAGAAGGTGGGTTTACTGGAAAAATTTGGGGGGTAAACCCCGGCAGAAGGACATTGGGAGACTTCCCCTGTTTCCCCAGTGTTAGTGATCTGCCCACGCCGCCCGATGCGGTTTTTCTGGCAGTGCCTAGCGCGCCGGCGGTTGAGGTAGTGGCACAGCTCGCGACGCTAGGGGCCGGCGGGGTGGTCTGTTACACCGCGGGGTTTGGGGAATTAGGTGGGGCTGGTGCGGAACTTGAGCAAGTGCTCGCCAAGGTTGCAGGAGACTTGGCATTGGTTGGTCCCAACGTGTTTGGTTTGCTTAATTATCTAAGCGGTGCGCATCTTTGGCCGTACGCGCATGGTGGTAAACGGGTTGAGCGTGGAGTAGCTCTCGTATCGCAAAGCGGGATGTTGTCCGGTTACGTCACGACCAATCAGCGTTCCGTAGACTTCTCGTATGTGATCGGCGCTGGCAATCAGACTTGTTTGGGTGTCGAGGATTACCTTGAGGCGCTGGTCGAAAACCCAGCAGTGAACGCGTTTGGACTATATGTTGAAGCCTTACGTGATATCCCTCGGTTTACCGACATCGCGATACAAGCGTTGGCCCATCATAAACCGATTGTTGTGTTAAAGGGAGGTGCGTCGGAGGTGGGGGCGGCAACCACCGTGACACACACCGGGTCACTTGCTGGCACGGATTCCTTTTACCAGGCACTTTTTGACCGGCTGGGTATCGTCCGTGTGACTACACCCAGTCAGATGCTGGAAACCCTGAAACTGTTAACGGTGGCCGGCGCCCCCAGTGGAAAAAAATTAGCAGCATTTACTTGTTCTGGTGGCGATGCTGCCATGGTAGCTGATGGAGGCGGCTTGTTGGGTCTTGAGTTTTCGCCAGTTTCCTTAAGTACTCGAAATACTTTGAATGACCTATTACCGTCGATCGCGACGGTCTCCAACCCACTCGATTACACAACCCCCCTTTGGGGCAACGAGCCAGTACTGACAAAGGTATTCGATGCCTTGGTCCGCGATGACTGCGATATGGCGCTATTGGTGCAAGACTATCCGCCCCTCGATATGAGTCATGATGTTCAAATGTATCGCACCGATGCGCGTGCTTTTGCTGCTGCTACTTCAGCCGCAGGAGTGCCGGCCGCGGTTTGTAGCGTGTTGGCAGAGAATTTTGATGAAGAAAGTCGTTCGTTGATGTCGCAACAGGGGGTTGCGCCCTTACAGGGTCTGGGCGACGCGCTC
>MDTE01106880.1_pt1 | contig 36339 bp, 22 predicted proteins | sample 811231 | NCBI WGS metagenome assembly MDTE01 (sample SAMN05326651, study PRJNA326480) | marine metagenome | isolation source: seawater | place: Indian Ocean: Red Sea | collected 2010 | reverse complement strand
CGTATCCTCGCGCGCGTCCTCGGTGGACGTCTCCGCGCCGTCCGCGCGACGCGCGACGGCGGGACCCGGGTGAACACCCTCCTGGCTCGGATGCGTCCCACAGCAGCACTCGCATCGACAGCGCAGGCACCGCATGGCGTTCGACGCGCGGGGATTCACGTCGACATGCGTCTCTTCGTTCGCGCGCGCTCGAGCGATGCGTCGGTCGGCGAGCGCGACGCGACGCGTACTCGAATGTGACGATCATCTTTTTTCCTTCTACGCGGTGTTACTACAAAGAGGGCGCGACGGCGCGCGACTACTAGGAGGGCGCGTCCTCGTCGGACGAAGAGTCGTCGACGTCCAGGCGAATGTTTTGTGGTAACCCGTCGTCGGCGTCGACGGCGTCGGCGGTGGACGCGTCGTCGGCGCGCGCGGCGGCGGAACGCTCGAACGCGGCGCGGCGCGCGCGGTCTCGGTACAACTCTTCAATCTCCATCGACGCGTCGAAGTAATCGGCGGGATGGGTTAACTCGGCGGCGATGTCCATGCCACCGTGCGCGTCGGCGAACGCGCGCGCGCACGCGGTGGTGGGATCACCGACCTGTACCGCGGACTCGACGGCGGCGCGGCCCGAGACGGATAATTCGGAAAACCAGTCCCTTGCGCTCGACGCGCGACGAAAATCTTCCACCGTGCCGACGAATGGACACGCGCACTCGATCTCGACCCCAGCCTTGCCGAGCGATTCGCACTTGTGCGGGTCGTAATCTTTCATCGCGCCCTCTAATCCGTAGTGGTGACGAATCGCGTACGTGTGTTCGCGCTGATAATCGCCCATGCGTCCGCGCGGAAAGACGCCTCGTCTCCAAAATTCGAGCGCCTCGTTCACCGTGAACCCCACGCCCTTGAAGAAGAGATTGAGCTGAAACCTATCCGTGTACCTCAGATGCGCCTTGACGCGCAGATCCTCCAGTTTATTCCGCATGCACGGCGGAAACGGTCTCGCCGCCGAGCGTTTCCCGCGAGGAGTAATCGCCGCGAGCGCGCGCTTCCACTCCTCGCCCGGACGCCCCATGTCGCGCCCTCGTCCTCCCTCGGCCGCGTCCGCCTCGATCGCGATCGCGTGATGGGCGATCCCCGCGACGCCCCCGCGTCGTCGTCGCCGTTCGCGTCGTCTCTCCGCCAGATTCGTCCCGCGCGAAGTCGGCGCCTCTGGCAACTCGCTCGGATCCGGTTGCCACGTTCGAATCTCCCGCAACGCGTTCCTCTCATTTTTCGGATCGAACGCCCGCGGCGCCTCCCCCGTCGCCAACCACGCGCGCATTCGCCGCAACGTCCGCTCGCAATCCTCTCTGATATCCCGCTCCACGTGCGCCGCGTACGTCTCCGCCGCCTCGCTCTTCGGCACCAACGCGAACCCGTCCCTCACCTCCCGCGCGCGTCTCTTCCCCACCACCACCGCCGCCCGCTCGAACGTCATCCACACGTCCCCCTCCTCCTCCACCTCAAACCCACACGCGCTCTTCAAAAACCACGACGGAATCTCCATAGACCCGTTCCGCACGCGTCGTCGCGTCGACGCGCCCTCGGCGCGGCTCAACCACTCGACGCCGTACGTCCACGATTGCCATCCACCGTCTCTCTCCACCGCACAAAACGCGCACTTGAGCGCGGCGAGCGAGACGCGATCGGCGACGACGTCCTCATCGAACGGCGCGCTCGCCTCTCGCGTCCACGCCGCGAGCGCGTCCTCGCGCGCGCGTCTCTCCTCGGCGTCATCCGACGCGCTCGCGTGCGCGATTCGCTGTATGCCGTGCAGCAGCGTCAACCGAGCCTTGGCGAGACGGACGACGTCGTCGACGTCGACGTCGTCGTCGTCGGGCATGCGCCCGCGGCGCGACGCGACGACGTCCGGCGCGCGCGCGCGCGGGCGCGACCGTTTCGAGTGATGGGTCGAGTATCTCCAGTGTGACCGTTCATGACTCGTGGTATGAGTCATGACCCTCGGATGTGTCCCTGTCGTGTGGATAACGACGCGCGCGCGGGACGTCGACCGACGCGGGACATCGTCGCGCGCGCGAGGGTCTACGAGCGAGTGTCGGCGCGCGAACGCGTCGAGGATGGTGTGCACCGTCGCGTCGTCCGCGTCCGCGTCCGTGGTGACCGCGCGAGGGGTCGTCGCGAGGCGGCGAGGGATCGTCGGTGGGATCGCACCGTCGGGACGGATGACGACGCGCGCGGTGGCGGCCTCGGCGTCGGCGTCGCGCGCGGTGGTGGTGATGGGTGGTGCGCACCGCGCGCGGTGTGTCGGTCGCGCGATGGAACGATCGATGCGAAGGATGACGACGACGATGGCGACCGGGGAAGGGATCGACGACGTCAAGGCGGAGAACGCGGCGGCGGACGTGACGGAGACGGAACTCGGTGGGAACGTGCGTCAGTTGCTCGGGTTTAAGGGAGCGGCGGAGACGGATGATGTGTGGAAGATTCGCGTGCAGTTGACCAAGCCCGGGACGTGGGTGCCGTTGATTTGGGGCGTGATGTGCGGCGCGGCGGCGAGCGGACACTACGAGTGGAATCTGGATAACGTCGGCAAGGCGTTGCTGTGCATGACGATGAGCGGGCCGTTTTTGACTGGATACACGCAGACGATCAACGATTGGTACGACAGAGAGATTGATGCGATCAATGAGCCGTACAGACCGATTCCGAGCGGGGCCATCTCGGAGAATGAGGTCAAGGCGCAAATCGCCGTGTTGTTGGTCGGCGGATGGTTGTGCGCGTTGCAACTCGATCGATGGTGCGAACACGACGTTCCGGTCGTGTTTTTGTTGTCGTTGTTCGGGTCGTACATCTCGTACATTTACAGCGCGCCGCCGTTGAAGCTCAAGGCTGAGGGGTGGAAGGGGTGCTACGCGCTCGGTTCGTCGTACATCGCGCTTCCGTGGTGGGCGGGCATGGCCACTTTCGGCACGTTAACGCCGGACGTCATGTTCCTCACCGTCCTGTATTCAATCGCCGGTTTGGGCATCGCCATCGTGAACGATTTCAAATCCATCGAGGGCGATCGCAAGCTCGGTTTGCAATCCCTTCCCGTGGCGTTCGGCGTCGAAAAGGCGAAGTGGATCACCGTGTCCACCATCGACATCACGCAGCTCTTCGTCGCGTTTTACTTGCGCGCCATCGGTGAAGAGATGTACTCTAACGTCTTGCTCTGCTTGATTTTCCCGCAAATTTTCTTCCAATTCAAGTTCTTTTTGCCGGATCCGATGAAGAACGACGTCAAGTACCAAGCCAGCGCGCAGCCCTTTTTAGTCTTCGGTTTGCTCACCACCGGCTTGGCGTGGGGTCACCACATCAACGCCCTCGGCATGTAGACGAGGGGGACACGTAGGAGTCATTCAACGCGCGAGGACGATTCATTTTAAAAAATAACCGCGTTACGCACGCGTCGTTTCATTCCTACTCATTTTCTAGAGCGCATCTCTCGGCCGCCGGCCGCCCGCGCGTTCGCCTATTTCGCGTCGTCTCGACGGTTTCGTGAACACCTGCGCGCTCGCGCTCACCGCACCCGCGGCGTCTCCCACGTACGGACCGACGGTGGCGTTCTTCGAAAAGACGACGGGTAACGCGTCCCGCGCGACGCCGAGCGCGACGCCCTCGCGCACGACGGCTCGTTCATACGGACCTCGACGCGTCTCGTGCGCGCCGTGTTCGGTGCGCGTCGTTCGTTTCGGCGCGCCGCCGGCGAGAATGTAATCCTCCGCGCGCGCGCGCCATCCCTCGCGCTCGACGGAGACGTCGTCGCGGCGCGCGCCTCTGATGAACGCCGACGACATCGCCGGTCTGTCTTTGCTGTACTCCCGCCATCTCGCCCGGTGCGGTGCGACGCCGAGACCCGCGTTTTCGGGCGCGTTTTCGACGACGGCCATCGCGCGTGACACGTCGTCGTCGTCGACGACGTCTTCCTTTTCGTCTTTCTTCGTCGCGGCGGCGTCGCGCCTCGAGCCGAAATTCGCCTTTTGATGATCTATCTTCTCCCGAAGCGCCTCCCGCGTCTCTCTCGCGCTCGGATGAGACTCTCGCGATAAAAAGTGACGCATCGCCGCGGGTTCCGTCTTTCGAAAGTGCGCGAGCAACGAATCGGCGAGCTGCGACGCGCTCATCGATCGACTCAATTGCAAATCGCAGAGCGCCGAGACGACGCCGGCGTTGACGAAGACCAACCATCGTTCGTCGTAATCGAAACGCAGACGGTCATCAATCATCACCGCGTCGCCGTTTGCGTTCGCCTCGTCCTCGTTCGCGCCCCCGGCGTCGCGCTCGCCCGGCGCGGACGTCGGCACGGCGGCCGCCGCGTCCCACGCCGCGCGCACCATCCTCGACGCCGCGAATCGCGTGGATTCTTCCCTCTCCATCAATCCCTTCGCCGCGCTTCGCAACGCGTCCTCGGAGAGTAAATACCGCACCGTCGACGTCAACGGCCATTTCTCCTTTGGATCGATCGACACGAACGCGCGCGTCGTGCGAAGATGTTGCGTGAACAGATACGCCAACCACGACATGGCGCTCGCGCGCAAACCGCCGTCGACGCCGACGAGCATTCGAAAGACTCTCTTCCCGAGTCGCGTCGACGTCGTGCACAGCGTCGCCTCGTATAAGATTCGACTCGCGTGTTCTCGAACGATGGCGTTCGACGGGTGCGCCGAGAGCGCCATCAATCGGTAATCGAGTTTACACTCGGTGACGGAGAGCGGAACGCGCGCGCTGTCGACGTTCGACGCGCGCGTCCAATCGTCGACGTTCTCGTCGGCGTCCTCCTCGTCGGCGTCCTCGTCCTCCTCGACGTCGTCCTCGTCGTCTCCACCACCTCTCGTTTCACAAGTCATCCGTCCAATCGCACGAAACGTCGACGAGAGACACCCGCGGCGGCGTCTCGCCTCGACCCAATCGTTCCCAGTGAAGGCTTCGACGGGATCCAACGCCGCGAGTCCAGTCGTCGTCATGGATTGTATTCGCCGTTCCGTCGCGTACGCCAACGCGGCGAACGACGTGATGGGTTCGCGCGCGGCGGTGACGGTGAGTAAGATCTCATCCACCGCTCGTAACGCGGCGCATAACACCTCGTCGTCGTCGTCGATTTTCGCCAGCGTCTTCGAGAGCGCGTCCAACGCGCGCGTCTCGGTTCGAAACTTCGGACACCGACGCGGCTGCAACGGGAAAAACGTCTGCGCGGATAAATAACCATCGACGAACGAACCGGCGGATGTAAACCGGAGCGTCTGCGACGCGACACGCGCGGCCCAACACCTGACGTACGTCGCGCGACCAAACGTCGTCTTAATTCTCGCCAACGCCAACGTCCATTCGCACCGACGTATCGCCCGCCACGCCTCTCGCAGACCCTCATCCGTGGCACACAACATCGCCACACCGAGTTCCGTCTTCCCGAACGCCGCCAGCGCCGCGCACGCCCCTCGTCGCGCCTCGGCATCGCTCGCGTCCGCCGCCGCTCGTTTCAACGCGCTCGTCGCCCCCGGACACCGCGCCGCCTCGTACACTCCTCTCGCCCCTCCGTTCGCCAATCCCTCCATCACCGCGCAGAACCGTCGTTTTCTCGCCGCGTGCACCGGCGCACCGTCGGCGAACGCGCGCGCGGTGACCGTGAGCGTCGTCCACGGCGGTTCGTCCGCGAACGCGTCCGCCGTCGGCGTCCCCACCGCCGCGGAATCCATCATCATCGATATCGCGTCGCCGTCGCGCGCGTTCGTCCCGCGACCGAGCGGAGACGGTGGCGTCGAGCGCGTCGCGCGGTGACGCCGACGACGCGACGACGACGACGCGGTCGTCGACGTCGCGCGCGATGAATCGCTCGGGCCGGACCGTTGCGACAAATCATCATCGAATCGGCGAGAATCGTCCGAGTCGTCGTCGTCGCGTCGGTGATGGGACGCGCGGTGACCGCGGGACGGTCGGTGGGACATGCTCGTCGAGTGGTCAGCGCGAGAGACGCGCGCGCATGGTGGCGAGACGCGGAGTGGGGGCGGGACGCGTCTCTCGCGCGGGACGGCGCCGACGGCGGAGGAAAAGAATGAATTCGTGCGATTACGATCGCGTGTGGGGCTTTGTCGTCGCGCTCGTGGACGCGGGTGACGCGTCGGTGGGAGAGGACGCGTCGGTGACGACGTCCTCCGCGGTGACGTCTCGATCCTCGTCGTTTCGATCGGACGCGTCTTCGTGTTCGCCGTGCTCGGCGACGATGCCTTCGCTGGTGAGTTTGCGTAAATCTTCGACGGCGATCGTGCCGTCGGATTTGATCAAGCCGCTCAGAATGTTCACGAGTTCGATTTCGTCGTTTTCGTCGATGGTGTCGGCGCCGAGAACGTCGCGAACGCGAATGAGATCCTTCATGGTGATGCGACCGTCGGAATCCGGGTCGAGGACGCGAAGCTTGTCGCCGATGCGCTTCTCCACCTCTTCTATATCCTTGCTCGCGTCTTGGAGCATCTTATCCACGCGGGCGCTGACTTGATCGGCGAGTTCGTGCGAGCGCTCGGCCTCGGCGTCCACCTCGGCGGTGAGATGGTCGATCGCGCCTTGGTCGGCGGCGATTTCGTCGCTCGCGCACCGCGCGGCGTCGATGCGGTCGGCGTACGCGTCGACGCCCTTCTTGACGAGTAACATCAATTCAGCGCGTTCGACGGAGACGGAAGATGTATCAGAAACCATGGTGAGCAAACGTGAGAGACGAGCCGCGCGCTTGGCGCGTTTCTCGCGCTGTAACGACGCCTTTTCTTCCTCGCACACGCCGTCGTCGACCTCCGCGGGAGCCGCGGGAGCCGCCGACGCCGACGCGGCGACGTCCGCGACGGGCGTCTTCACGATCGTCTCGTCCGCGGGTTCCGCGATCTCTTCGCTCGCCTTGGCGGCGACGGTCTCTTTTTCCGCCGCCTCGGTCTCTTTCGCTTCCTCGGCGATGATTTCTTCCTCGCGCTTTAAGAATTCCATCCTCTTGGTGTAATCCTCCTTGTTCGTCGCCGTGTGCGTCGCCAAACCTTCATCCACGGCGGCGGAAACCACGACGTCTTCCGGTAGCGACGCGAGCGTGTCCGTGATGTCTTGGAAAGCCTTGGTCTTCGCGTCCTCCGGTCTCGTCTCCGCCGTGATGACGAACGCGCGCGATAACAGCAACAACGTCGACGGAAGCTTATTCTTCAGACTCAACTCGAGCCAATCCTCGAGTTGAGCGATCAAATCCTCGCGATCGCTCTCCCAACGCATCCCTCTCGACCGCGCCGCGCTTCGTAACTCGCTCGTCGTCATGTTCTTCAGCCCTTCGAAATAGATGAGCTTGTCATCGTTTTTAATCTCGCGGAGTTTATTGCGCAACTGAAACCGCAAAAACGTATCCGTGCCGTACGGCGCGATGCCGACGAATTTACACATGTTGACCAACTGCGCGCGCTCCACCTGATACAGCGTGAACTCATCGTTGAAGAGTTTTGAAAACTTCAAGATGTCATCGTTCGTCACCTTGGCGCCCGATCGAATCTTCTTCATGAAGACGTATAAATCGTCGGCTCGATCGCGCGTCACGCCGCTTCGCGAGTGCTTCAATCCCTTGGCCATCATGCGCACCGTGTCCTGTAAAAACCTCGCCACCTCGAGTTTCGCCTTGAGTTTCTTCTTCAATTCCTCCTCGTGCTTCAAATCGTTTCGAAACGTCGTGGGAAGCATGTTCGGGAACACTTTCAACGCCACGGGAAGAAACACCTCCATAAACGGAATCAAGACAAACGCCGCGAACGGAACGAGTCGAAAGACATCCGCCGTCGTTCGCGTCAACTGTTTCCGCTCTCTTCTCGACAATTCGCTTCCACTCATCAATTTTAACGATAACCTCGACGCAATCTTCACCTCCACGCCCAGGAGCTTGGCGCCGGACCAATAGTGATGCGCCTCCTCCTTGACGTGTCCCCACCCGCGTCTCGCGGCGACGCGCCACTCGTCCCTCGACATGTTCCCGAGCGACACCATCCACGGCCCGAACGACGCCACGTACGTCACACCCGCTTTCGCCGACGAGTACATGCGCTCCCACGATTTCAACTGACGCTCGCGGTGGAGTTTCGTAATCTCTCGTCGCGCGTCGTCCAGCGCGGCGAGGTCCACCTTGACGGCGTCTCTGTCGGCGTCCGCGGTGGATTCCGATCGTTCATCCGTCGTCGCCGGTTCGGCGGCGAATCCGCGAGCGAAGACGATCGTCTCGCGTCCTTTTTTCGTCGTCGACGTCGGCGTCGGCGTCGGCGTCGGCGCGCCGTCGACGCGTCCCGACGCCGCGAAACCTCTGCATTCCCCCATCGTCATCCATGGCGACGCCGACGGCGACATCGGCGGTGACGACGCGCGCGAGATCAACGCACGTCTCGCCGACGTCGTCACCGACGTCGTCATCCACCGATGGACGTCTCGAGACGACGAGAACGACGCGCGCGCGTCCTCGACCGATGACGCGTCCCGGGCCATGGTGACGAGGAATCGCGCGCGAATCGCGTCGCGCGCGTCGATCCGCGCTCGCGCGCGCTCGCGAACGACGCGCGAGACGCGTTCCATCGCGTCGGGTCCAGACGCGACGCGCGAGAGGACGCGACGCGCGCGAGAGGACGCGGGGACGAATGGGGATGGGATGCGTTCTGAATTTCACTTCGCGCGCGCTTTTTCAGTCGGGACGCGCGTCGTCGACGACGGTTTCGCGCTCTATGGACGCGCTCACGCGTCGACGAGGGCGTCGTGAATCGCGCGTTGATGCCTGACGTCGACGACGCTCGCGAGTGGGGCGAGGGCGCCCGAGGCGTGTAAGGATTTGAACCCGTCGACGACGAAGGCGCGCAGGTCGACGTCGTTGACGGGATCCTCGGCTTCGTCGGCGTCGTCGGGATCGAAGGCGTCGAAACCGCCGCGCATGAGGAGACGCGCGAAGAGATCGCCGGTGAAACCTTCGTTGAGGTCGGTCAAGGCGCCGAGTCGGTCGAGGTCGTCGTCGTCGTCGTCGTGGTCGAGCGCGTCGTCTTCGTCGGACGCGCGGTCCTCTTCCCATTCCTCGTAATCGTCGTCGGCGCCGGCGGCGCCCTCGGCGTACTCGATGAGCACGTCGGCGAGGAGCTGGACGATTTTGGCGGGTAGGGGGATCTGTGTCCATACCTCGGGACCGGCGGTGCGCGCGCGCGCGCGCGTGCGTATGCGTCCGCTCTCGGCGGGCGTCTCCACGAGCGCGCCGTTGACGACGACGGCGCTCAACGCGGGATGTTGCGTGTTGAGCAATAATCCGAGCGCGGACGTCGTGAGTTTGATGTCGAACGACCCGTGAACGTCTGGTTGTTTCTCCACCCACGAACGCATGACAAAATCAAGGGCGTTGGGTTCGTCGCCGCCGCTGGGAAGGGAGGTTAAGAGCTCGACAAAGGCGCCGGCGTCGACGTGCGCCACGCGCGCGAACACCGTCAGCAGAGACGCCGAGAGGTTCGGTTGCGTCGACGAACGGAGACGCGCGACGACGGCGGCGACGATATCTCGAAGCACGGGCCCGACTTTGTTGGGCAAGCGTCGAAGCATTTGGCACAGGAGCGGCGCGGCGTAGAGACTCGCGCTGTCCTCCAAATTGGGATCCAACAGACGAGACGCCGCTTGGAACATGGCTTGGAGGACGTCGCCTCCGCCAATGCTCGTGTCACCGCTTCCCCACGCGAGCATGTCCTCCTTGCCCGCGCGTAAAAATGCGCGCAGAGCCTCGGAGGCGCCCTGCATGACGCCCGCGTCGTCGCTGTGTAAAATGAGACCGCACACGTATTTGAAGCACGCCTCGTGCGTGCTCTTCGCCTCGGTCACCGTCGCGGGTCGAAGAATGATGGTCAACAGATCCAAGGTCGCTTCAACGAGCATCTCGGGTTGCTCGTTCGGCGAGGCGAGGATGCGCGACAGCGTCGGCACCAACATCGCGTGCAACGGCGCCTGACACGCCGGAATCGCGGCGAGCGCCTCGAAGACTTCGCTCGTGTCCGCGCTTACCAGCGGGTCTCGCACGTACTCGGCCCATATTTTCAGGACGGCCGGCGCGAGGGCGCCGAGCCACGCGGCGGCGGCGGTGTCGTCCGCCTTGATCAAGACGAGCATCGCCTCTAAGATGAGATGCAACGTCTCTTCGCCTGCGTCGACGAGCAAGTTTCCCAAACCCGTGTAAACGTCACCGATGTACGGCGCGGTCACCTCCTTCTTGGCGATCGGAAGGAACTCCGCGATCGCGCGACACGCACCGATTCGCAAAGGCGCCGCCAAGTTCGGCGCCAACGAACCGACCGACGCTCGAAGGACAGTGTTGGCGACGTCGGGCGGAATTTCACGCGAGAGACGCGCCGCCACCCACAACGCTCTGCCGCGTAAAAACGGTACCGACGCCGCCGTGCTCTCGTGAAGATCCGTGTCTATGATAGTCGTCAAGAAGGTCGCGATGTCGAAGGGCGCCGCGACCCCCTTTTCGCGCGCTCTCTCTATGCTAGCCAAGATGGTGTCGTTCATCGTCCCGACGGCGAGCAACGCCGCCTCGCGGCCGCGCCACCACAGTTTATCGCCGCTATGTCGCGCCGCGATCGATTCGCCGAGACGACGCTCCGTCGCCGTCGCGACCGCGGCGACGGCTTTGGCGCCGAATCTCGCACCGAGAGAATCCAGCATGAGGAGACACGCCGCGCGCACTGTGGAAAAATCGTCGTCCTCGTCGGCGATGAACTGATTCGGATCGTCCGACCACTGCTCCTCCTGCGACGTGCTCATCGCCATGAATCCCATGGTGATGTACACGGTGTCCGCTAAACTCGGTTCCAAGAGCTTTTGTAATTTCGGCTGCTCGGCGATGTTAATGACGAGCTCCAAGAGTTCGGTGACCACCGCCTCGAAACTCACGCGGTCGCCGTCGCTATCCATGCCGGGATCCTCGTGATCCGTTTCCTCCGCGTACGCCGCCCACACGGGCGCGGCGGCGTGAAACATGGCTGCCCCGCGCGAGAGCGCCGGCATCAACGCGTCGCCCGCCGGTTTCACAAAGTATTGCACGGCGAGCGCGAGACTCGAGAGCGCCTCCAACGTCGACGCGCACTGGTCGAAATTATTCGGTTCGGGCACGCGCTCGAGCGTCATCGCCAACGTCTCCAACCACGTCGGAAGATATGGCAACAACACGTCCCTCGTCATCTTTTGTTCCTGTCCGCTCATCGACGTCAACGTCGCCACCGTCGACGTGAACGCGCCCGCCGCCCGTCTTCGCAACGCCGCGTCCTCGCCCTGCCTCGCCAACGTCAACAACTCTGGAAACAACGCCGGCCCCACGCTCGCGATATCCCTCGCGTCCACATCACCCGCGATGATCTCGTAACACTTCAAGCACCCCAGCACCTCCTCCCTCGACCGTTTCGCCCGTATACCGTCCACCAACCTCGCCGTGAGCTCGTTCCAAATTTGCCCGTCGCTCGTCACCGTCTGCGCGATGGCCGCCGCGAACGCCGTGCGCATCTTGCTCCATCCGTCCGCGAGTCCCGACGGCAACACCGCCTTCAACTCCGCCTTCTCAACCTCGGTGAGCTCGGGCGGGACGAAGCCGCGGTCCCGCGCGTTCCAGTGTTCCCGCACGTGTTTTTTCAAAAGCACCGCGCTCAGCTGTCTCGTCGATGCCTCCGCGGCGTCGGGCGAGAGCGCGATCTTGGCCAGCGTGCCCGCGAACCCGGGAAAAGAGCCGCATCGCTCGATCGCCTCGGACGCGCTCGCGCGCGCGGCGGCGTCGGCAGAGAGCGTGCCCTCGAGACATCGCGCGACCGCGGGGACATCGCGCGCGATGTCTTCGGACATGATTCGCGCGCGATCGAGCGAGGCGTCGACGACGACGCGGCGGTCGGGCGATCGAGCGCGACGGGCGCGATCGACGGTCGCGCGCGCGGTCGCGCGAGACGGAGCGGCGACGACGACGCGTCGAGGAATGGCGAACGAGCTCAAAACGACACTCGCCGTCGGTCGCGCGCATGCGTCGACCGCCGCCGCCGCCGCCGCCGCCGCGCGGCGCGGTGATGACGCCGATGAGAGACGCGAGGACGAGTGGCGACGTCGCGGCGGCTGGGGCGGCGTACGCGCGCGCGTGGTTCGATGGGCGCGCGCGAGGCTCGAGCGCGGAATTCGAGCGCGATTGGGCGCACGCCGCGCGCGCGATGGGCGTCGACATCGCGCGAGGACGCGGGAGCGAAACAGACGCGTGCGAGATACGACTTCCGGACGAGAGTGACGAGTCGACGCGAGACGCGACGCGCGAGGCGGTGGAGGCGCTGTTGGCGGCGTTGGGCGACGAGGCGACGCGCGCGAGCGACGGGACGTGGTCGTTCGAGCGACGTAACGCGGGCGCGAGCGATGCATTTTACGCCGGGGTGGACGCGATGATGGTAAGACACGCGGAGTCGCGCGCGTTGGCGCGGGCGATGACGGCGAAGCGCGAGGCGGAGGAGGCGGCGGCGGAGGCGGAGACGGCGGCGAGACGCGCGAGGCGGGCGGAGAATCGATTGACGCGCGCGAAAACGCCGAGATTGCGCGAACCGGCGCGCGAAGAGACGAAGGACGTGCTCAAGCGCGTGTACGACGCGTTGGCGGCGAACGGGGGGAGCGGGGCGAACGGGGACGCGGGGACGATTTGGAAGCCTTCGTTTGGAAAAGCGCGCAAGGCGTTGCAGAGCGTGTGGAAAGAGTGTTCCGAGAGCGAACGCGCGACGGTGATGACGGAGTACGTCATGTTACATTTGGGTGGGTCCAAGTATCGAGCAAAGTGTTTCGATGACGAGTCCGAGGCGGAGGAGGAAGCGGAGGAGGAAGCGGAGGAGATCCCGGCGGAGAAAGAAGCCGACGACGAACCGTCGAAGAAGCGCGGGAAGCGAACGACGCCGTCGGTCACGACGATCACCGTCGACGAGAGCACGACGAACGACGGTAAAAGCGCCACTAACGGTGTTTCTCTCCGCGTCGAAGAACGTTTCGAATGGGATGGTCGATTGCACCCGCCCGCCGCCGCCGCCGCCGCCGCCGCCGAAGACGTCGCCGACGTCTCTTCGCGCTTCGTTCCGTGGTGGATGGACGTCGACGTTCGTGACGCGCGAGCGATAGGACGATGGGGAGAGGCGTTTGTGTACCAATATTTACTCTCGACGTTTCCCGCGCGCGAGAATTACTCGGTCGAGTGGTTGAACGCCGAGGCGGAGACGAATAGCTTTTACGACATCAAGGTGACAAACGTATCCACGGGACACGTCACGTTTGTGGAAGTCAAATCCACGCGGTTTGACGACAAGAATGCGTTCGCGATATCTCCGTGGGAGTGGGACTTTGCGACGAAACCGAGCGTCGATTACCACATTTACCGTGTGTTCGCCGCGGGAGATAAATCGAGAGTTCGCGTCACAGTCGTTCGTGACCCGGCAAAACTTGTTCGAGAACACAAGGTGGGCATGGCGCTCGTCATCTGACAACCAAAACATGTATCATTCAAGTCACCTAGTGCGCTAGTCTAATTTGTAGTCTGTAGATCCGTACGTTTCTTTTGGAATTTGGCCGGATCCTCGCCACACGCCTCAGCCAACTGATCGATCGTCCACGCATCCTCGACGTCAAATTCTCCACCGATTTTCGTGCGTCTGAGCGCCGTCAAGTGACCGGTCGTCCCGAGACTCTTGCACAAATCGTACGCGAGCGTTCGGACGTACGTTCCCTTAGAAACGTGCGCCGAAAAGTGCACCGCTTGCGCGTCGGTCTCGTCTCTTCGCACGTTAAATTCGTGAATGACGACGTCGCGATGTTTGCGCTCTACTTCGACTCCCTCGCGCGCGGATTTGTACAGACGCTTGCCCTTGACTTTGATCGCAGAATACATCGGCGGTAACTGTTTGATCGGACCCGTGAGATTTTTCGCGCCCTCGCGCAACGCATCGTCCGTGACGTGTTCCCACGGTTCGCGTTCGTTCACCTCTTCGTCGGCGTCCTGCGACGGCGTGCCCTCACCCAAACGAATCGTCCCCGTGTACGTCTTATCCATCCCGGTGTAATCCTCGACGCTCTTCGTTGCCTTGCCGACGCATAAAATCAACAAACCCGTTGCCATGGGATCGAGCGTGCCACAATGCCCCACCTTCTTCACACCGTGCACCTTGCTCAATCGACGCACGCGCGCGACGACGTCGAATGACGTGTATCTCTGCGGTTTATCGAGCAGAATCGTCATGTTTCTCCAGTCTTCATCCCCGGGCGCGTTCGGAGGCGCCGCGAAAACTCTGGGAGGCGGCTCCGACTGCGACCCGCTCGCGCACCTCACGTTTCGCGTCCTCCCACGAGAACCATCCACGCAGTGCGATCGCACAAAACCGATCGCACGCTCGACGCTCATCGCTCGACGCATTCGTCCCTTCCGTCCCTCGACCGAATGATCGATTGATTGTCCCCGCCCTCAAAAAGCGCTTCTGCGACGTTCGATCCTCTCCTGCACGATGCGCTCGTGTTCTAGTTTCCTACAGTCCTTGTACGCCTGAAACAACTCGTCGCACGCGGATTTATCGTCCGCCGGCTGCGACGTCGCGCACGCCAACGCCAGTTTAGACTCGTTTCTACACGCGCTCTCCTCGACGCGTTGGGTGATGCCCTTTTCTTGCATTCTCCAGCCGACGCCCGTCGACCCCTCGCTCGCTTCTTCTCGCGCGCTCGTCTCGTCGCTTCGTTCGTCCTCGTCGCGCGATGTCGCGCGCGCTCGCGTCTCTCGACGTGCGTCTCACTGAGGCGCCAAGTCGCTCCCCGAGCTGACGTTTTCGGTCCCCGAGGCGAGACGCTCAAAGTTCTCCTGACAGACGTCGCACACGAGCACGCCGCTAAAAAACAACATGAACCCGAACGACCCGACGAGAACCACCATGCCTAACACTTTCAACGGCGCGAGCCAATCGACGCGCGCGCGACGCGAGGTTGATTTTCTTCGTTGAACGCGTCTTCTCGGCCTCGGCGACGTCAACGTCGGCGGCGGCGACGTCGCCGTGTGCGCGACGTCGTCCTCCGCCTCGAGTTCGTGATACGCGCGCCGAACCATGTTCCGAAAGCGCTCGTTGTGATGAAAAGAGCGCGCTGGGCGGCGATTTTTCGTGTACAGTATTTCCCAGCTGAGCTTCGTAAACTCGGCCAAGTCGCGAAACCGCTCGCACTCCTCCAAAGAATTGCACCCCTCCTCGCGCACGCGCGCTCGAAGCGCCGACGCGACGTCCCGCACGTGTTTTGGTTTCTCTTCGGACCACCCGCTCACCGTCGTCGCGCTCATGATGGATCTCGCGTCGCGCTTTGCGGCGTTTCGTCAACAGCGTCCCGAGAAGACGCACGCGCCGAGACACGCGAAGAGCACGACGACGCCGATCACGACGATACCGACGAACACGGTCGAGTACCGATAGAAACACGACACACCGCGCACGTGGGACGACGTTCTGCGAAACACGCGGGCGTTCTCGCGAAGATGTTCCGCCTTGTCGTGTATGGTATCGACGCGTTCGCCTCTGGCGAGCGCGGCGTCTGCGAAGACGCGATGAGTACGCGATGAATGAAAGGAGAGTCACGCACCTATGGCTCGTTCGAGCGATCGTTGTGCGTCGTCTGCGTTCGCGTGGGCGCGTCGTACGCGCTCGTCGTCGTCGTCGCGAGGCGTCATGGAGTGGGGAGTACGTTTACGATACACATGGCATTGTTACATTACCGATAGAGACGTCTGATTCACGCCTGGGCGCGCGCGGCGTCGACTTTTTGACGTTTCCCTTCGGGATCTCCGTCGGTCGCGACGTTTTCTTTCATCGAGCCAATCTCTGCGTCGTGGGAAACGCGCGTCGCGTCGTCAGTCTCTCGCGGCGATCGGGCGCGGCGCGGCGGCGACGGGGCGTCTTCGGCATCGGCGGAACGTTGATGTCTCCATCAAGTTGACCAGATTTCGCATCACTCTCTCGCGTAAGATGTCCCTATCTGAGTTTTATCCTCATCTGCCGAGTCGCGCGCGATGCGTGCGCGACGTCAAACGTCAAACGTACCTCGGAGGGCGTCCTCCTCGCGTTTCGCCTCCTCGACGGCGGCGCGCTTCGCCTCCTCGGCGGCTTCACGCGCGAGCGCGCGTTCAGACTTTTTCGGAATCGGTCGGCGTCGACCGGTAGTCTTCTCTAAATCTTCGATTCTCGCGCGCATTTTTTCGCCCCATGCCGTGAGCCCGTCCAAATCGACGGGATGTTTAAAGACGACGAATTCGTCGCGCAAATCCGTAAACTCGCTCATCCAGTGACCGACGAGTTTCCACACGTGTCCGCGAATGTACGAGAAGGGCGTCGAGTACGCGCGGCAGATGTCGAAATATTCAACCATCAAATCCACAGCGGCGACGCCGTCCAACGGAATCGGGGCGTGTCCGTCGCTCGGCGGCGCGTACGCGGGGGGGTCGCTGAACAGGGCGGGATTGCTCAGGAGTGGCTCGGCGCTGAGCACGCCGTCCGCCCCGGTGGCTTCGAGACACGCGTGCGCCTCGGCGAGCGAACGAATGTCGCCGTTCGCGAGCACGGGAACCTTGAGTGCCTCTTTGATGGCTTTGATGTACGGCCTGCGTGGGGGATGAAAAGTAAAAGCGGTACGGTCAGTCTCTCTCGCGTTCGCGCTCGTCGTTTGCGCAAAAGTCGTTTTCTCTCCCCCGACGATTCCTCAGTTAGTGGTGCATGTTTGTGTCGTCAAGATGTGTTCGGAACAGATCTATGGTGTATTTTTAGGTTTCATCTTCATCGGAACCTCGTCTGTGTGGAGAGATAACGCACACGACCCGTGCGCGCGGGAGAGAGAAAAGGCGCGTTTGCGCTCGCCGAAACGCACCAATTAGCGCGAATTTCCGCGCATCGTTTCTGTTCACGTGTTCGTCCGTGAACCGCGACTATTTGCGCCCCTGCGGCTTCAACCATCTTCGCGTACTTCAAAGTCGTCTCTAAATCGTCGTACACGCGAATCTTCGCCGTGACGGGCACCGGCAACTCCTCGTCCAACTTGCGAATCAACGCCTCCACCGTCTTCCAATCATCCATCAGATACGCCCCGTAATTCCCTCTCTTGGCGATTCTCTGCGGACACCCGAAATTAATATCCACCCCATCGCAATACGGCGCGATCATCGTCGCCGCCTCGAGCAACACGTCCGGATCGTTGGCGCAAAACTGCGCCAAGAGCGGCCTATCGCTCGACGACGTGCTAAAAACCTCTCGCCGATACTTTGGAGACTCGACGAACAATCGCGCGTGAATCATCGGCGTGTACCCCAACGTCGCCCCGTACCGTCGACAGAGCTCTCGAAACGCCAATTCGCTCTGATCCACCATGGGTGCGACGTGATACCGCGGCGAACCCATGGACTCGAAAAACGCAAACCCTCCGCGTTTGGCCTCGCGTCCCGGGGGCGCTCTCGCGCACTCGTGCGTCCCATCGTCCATCGCGCGCTCCCCCTTGACGCGCGGGAGCTCGAAACGAAACTCTCGCGGAAGGTTTTCCGTCGCCGGACGCGACGTCGACGCGCCAGACGCATCACGAGCGCGCGTCGAATCCTCCATGGGCGTCACACCGGCGGCGGCGTAATCGCGCGCGCGCACCGTCGACGACGGCACCGAGGCGTCTCGACGCGACTCGAGAACCACGCGCGCGCGTTTGGTGACGGCGTCGAGCGTCGCGCGCGTGAATTCGGACGCGAGGGCGAGGTATGGGCGCGCGCGCCCGAGGGGCATTCTGAGGAGGCGTCGGCGCGGCGCGCGTCGGTCGGGACGTCGTCGTCGCGTCTTTTCATTCAATTTCTGTGATCGGTATCGAGGCTAGTGTAGGTGTGCGACGTGTGTGTGGTTCGTTCGTTCGCGAGCGGACCATCAGGCGGCGGTGTCGATGGCGCACATCAAGTCGCCGGCGGAGCACGTGTCGCCCGAGACGACGCCGACGTGCTTGCACGTGCCAGCCACGGGAGAGGCGACGGTTGTTTCCATCTTCATCGCGCTGAGCACGACGATGGGCTCGCCGGCGGCGATCTTTTGACCCGGACTGACGAGGACCTCGACGACGGAGCCGGACATCGGCGCGCCGACGGAACCGGGGTCGAGAGGGTCGCTCTTCTCGCGAGCGGCGGCGGCGCTCGTCGAGCCCTTGGCGGCTTCGAGAATTTTTCTATCTTGAATCTCGACGACGCGCGGGATGGCGTTGACCTCGAAGAAGACCTCGCGGTTACCGCTCGGCAAGAGCTCGCCGACAGCCTTGAGCTTGATGTTCGTGCTGACGCCGCGGTCGGTCGTGACTTCGATCTCTTCGTCGATTTCGAGACCCTTCAAAAACGCCTTGGTGGGGAGCAAACCGACGGGACCGACGGTGTCGCGCTTGACGACGTACTCGTCGAAAACCTTGGGATACAAGGCGGCGGCGAGAGCGTCCTTGTGCGTGATCGAGCGTCGACCGGTGTGCTTGAGTTCTAATTCACCTTGGAGCTTGTGAATGTCCATCTTCGGGATGGACGCGCCCGGTCTGCCGTCGATGACGTCCTTGTCCTTGACGACTCTGGAGCGGAGCGGTTCCGGAAATCCACCCACGGGCTGACCCAAGTACCCTTGGAAGTACTCCACGACGGAGGTCGGGAAAGACAGCGTGTCAGCCCTCTCCACGACGGAGTGCTCGTCCAAATTGTTGGCGACGAGGAACTGCGCGAAGTCTCCGACGACCTTGGAGGACGGCGTCACCTTGACGATGTCGCCCAACACCTTGTTCGCCGTCGCGTAGGAATCCTTGATGCGATCCCACTCGCTGCCGAGACCGTTCGCGTACGCTTGGAACTTCAAGTTGGTGTACTGACCGCCCGGCATCTCGTGAATGTAGACATCAGAGCTACCGCTCTTGATGCCGCTCTCGTACGGCGAGTACAAACCGCGAGTCTGTTCCCAAAACAAGTTGAGCTTGAGCACTTCCTCGATGTCCAGTCCGGTATCGAGTTCGGTGCCGGCGACGGAGTTGACGAGCGCACCGATGGCGGGTTGAGACGTGGTGCCAGCCATGGCGTCCATGCACACGTCGACGACGTCGGCGCCCGCGGCGGCGGCGGCGAGCATGGACGCGACGCCCGTGGACGCCGTGTCGTGCGTGTGCACGTGGATCGGCAAGTCTGGGAACTTACCGCGAATGGCGGAGATTAACATCGTCGCCGCGCGCGGCTTCAACAGACCAGCCATGTCCTTGACGGCGAGAACGTCGATGCCGTGTTCGACGAGCTTGGTGGTGAGATCGACGTAATAGTCGAGCGTGTACTTTGTCTTCTTCGGGTCGCTCACGTCGCCGCTGTAGCAAATAGTCGCCTCGGCGACTCCGTCCGCGTTGCGAACGCAGTCGATGCCAAACATGAGGTTATCCTCGTAGTTGAGCGAGTCGAAGACGCGGAAGACGTCGACGCCGGACTTGCGCGCTTGGTGCACAAAGCTTTGCACAACGTTGTCGGCGTACGACGTGTACCCGACGGCGTTGGCGCCGCGAAGAAGCATTTGGAACGGAATGTTCGGCACTTCTTCGCGAAGAAGCTCGAGGCGACGCCACGGATCTTCTTGCAAGAAGCGAAGAGCGACGTCAAAAGTGGCGCCGCCCCACATTTCGAGCGAGTAGCAGCCGTCGAGGGCGCTTCTCGTGAGCGGCGCCGAGCGACGCATGTCGTGCGTGCGCACGCGAGTCGCCAACAGAGATTGGTGGGCGTCGCGCCACGTCGTGTCCATGAGAAGCAAACCCTTGTGGTCACGCACCGCCTTGGCAAACGCCGCGGGACCTTGCTGATCCAAAATAGACTTGAAGTTCGGACTGGCGCTGAGCTGTTCTCTCGTCTTGCTCGGTTCGGGAACCGGCGGTTCGTCGCACGTCGGCGCCGGGCCGACCGCACCGGGGTGGGAAGAGCCGTTCACCGCGACGTCGGCGAGATAGTTGAGAAGCTTTTGCGTGTCGTCGATGTACGAATCGAGCTTGAACAAGCTCGGCGTGCTGTCGATGAAATCCGTCGCAAAGTTGGCGCTCAAGAAGGTTTCGTTGCTCAACACGTTGAGCAAAAACGGAATATTCGTCTTGACGCCGCGAATGCGGAATTCGTTGAGCGAACGGTACATCTTTTGCACGGTCGCTTCGAAGTTCTTCTCAGAGCACGTGAGCTTGACGAGAAGGGAATCGTAGTTCGGAGACACTCTCGAACCGACGACGACTTCGCCGTCGAGACGCACGCCCATGCCGCCCGGAGGACGGTACACCTCAACCTTACCGAAATCCGGAGAGAAGTTCATCGACGGGTCTTCGGTAGTGATTCTGCACTGTATGGCGAAGCCTCGGAGTTGAATGTCGTCTTGAGAACTGATGCCGATGTCGGACAACTTTTGACCGCCGGCGATCAAAATCTGAGACTGCACGAGATCGATGCCGGTGACTTCTTCCGTAACGGTATGTTCGACTTGGATGCGCGGATTCACTTCCAAGAAGTAGTGACGGCCCTCCTTGTCCACCATAAACTCAACCGTACCGGCGTTGCGGTAGTCGACGTGCCTGGCGAGCGCCACGGCGTCGTCAAACAAGCGCTGACGAAGCGCCGGATCGAGGTTCGGCGCCGGCGCGAGCTCGACAACCTTTTGGTGTCGACGCTGCACGGAGCAATCGCGCTCACCCAAGTGCACGACGTTACCGTAGTTATCGGCGAGAATCTGCACTTCGATGTGTCTCGGCGCCTCGACGTATCGCTCCAAAAACATTCTCCCGTCGCCGAACGCCGTCTGCGCCTCGCTCGACGCGCGCTTGAACGCATCCTCGAGCTCGGTAAACTCCTTCACCACGCGCATACCGCGTCCACCACCACCCATGGCTGCCTTGAGCATGATGGGCATACCGAACTCCTTCGCGAACGCCAACGCGTCGTCCACGTTCGCCGTCGCCTCCTCCGTTCCCGGCACCAACGGCAACCCGCACTCCTTCGCCTTAGCCTTGGCGATCACCTTATCGCCCATCTCCATCAGCGTCTGCGAGCGAGGTCCGATCAACACGATCCCTTCCTCTTCGCACCGTCTCGCGAAATCCGCGTTCTCGCTCAACAATCCGTACCCCGGGTGAATCGCCTGCGCCCCGTTCTCCTTGGCGCACCGAATCACCGACTCGTAATCCAAATACGCCGCCACCGGCGCCTTCCCGCGTCCGACCTCGTACGACTCATCCGCCTTATACCTGTGCGTCGACTGTCGATCCGCCTCCGCGAACACCGCGACCGTCTTCATCCCGAGCTCCGCCCCCGCTCGGAAGACGCGCACCGCGATCTCCCCGCGGTTGGCGCATAAAATCTTCGTAAACCCGCTCTTCGCCCGTAAAATGCTCTCCAGACTCGGCCCTTTCCCCTCATCGCTCTCTTCCCTCGCGTTCGCTCGAATCACGCGCGTCACTTTCGCCCCGCGCGGTCGCCGCGGCGTCCCCGGTCGAGTCTCCCGCTGCCCACCGATCGCGGCGGCGGCGAACGCGCGCGTCGCCATGACGCGCGATCGACGAGGTCTCGACGGTGCGTTCGACGCGAACGACGAGAGACGCGTCACGAGCGCGCGTGACGTCCGCGAGCGACGACCGTGAGACGCGCGCGCGTGTGACGCGTCGAATCCCGCGGGATGGGTGAAAAGTGCACGCAAACCCTCTCCGGGGACGCACCGGCGCGCGAAGACGCGCGACGGAGGCGCGCGAAGACGCGAGGCGCGAACGGCACGAACGAAACGATGGCGTGGGTATATTTTTTTAATGCGAGAGCGCGCGAGGGGGACGAGCGACGGGACGACGGGTCGATCGTCGTCGAGGGAAGATATCGTCGACGGGGTCTCGCGAAGACCCGCCGAGGGACGGCGCGAGCGCGCGAGACGCGAGAGAGAGAGAGAGAGAGATGCGCACTAATCATCGCATCGAACGCACGGCACCTATTTTCTCGTACGAACACGTCGCCGTCGCCACCACGCGCGACGTGTGTCCACTCTTCACGGTGACGTCCACCGTCGCCTCGAAGGGTTCGCGCGCGTCCGCCACGGCGACGACTCTCGAGCGCAGCGTCAACGGCTCGCCCGGACTCACGCTCTCTTCCACCCGCACCTCCAGCGCTCGCATCGTCATCAACGGCGGTCGAGGTAAAATCGCTCGATCCATCAACGCGATCGACGCCGCCCAATTCCCGTGCGCGCTCGCCACCGCGCCCAACATCGCCGGCGCGACGACGCCCGGAAATTCCTCGTACTGTCGCGGAAACTTCGCGCGCGACTCGAGCGCGTGTTCCTCGTCGTCGCACCGAAACGTCTCCAGTCCGATTTTCCCGTGCGTGTCCGGCGTCGCGACTCCACTGACGAAATCGATGCACTGCGGGTCGTACGCCTGTTGTAACGATCGACGAGGACGCGCCGAGACGTACGCCGCGGCGTCGACGCCGAGCGTCGCCGCGGGATGCGCCGGGGAATTACACGGATTCACATCGACGCCTCGCGACGCGAGATCGGCCCATCGTTCGGCCGCGGATTCGTCCGAGGCGAAAGAGTGCGCTTTTCGTCGGTCACCGCTCGAGGGACTCGAAGGTTCGCGCGTCGTCGGCGTCGCGCGCGCGGCCGACGACCGATCGGTCCCGCGCTGACGATGACGTCTTTGATTGTCGTGATTCGTCTCGTACGACGACGACGAGGACGCGTACGACGACGAGGACGCGCGCGTGAGACGCGCGAGGTGGTGTCTCGCGGTGCGCGCGCGATCGAGCGCGCGCATGACGTGCGTCGCGCGCACACGAGACGCGGAATGATGGACGCGCGGATGGGTGGGCGCGAGTCCGGGTGGTTAGGGTTTAGGGTTTAGGAATTGGGCGCGCGCGCGGCGACGACGCGCGCGGCGCACTCGGCGACGCGGCGCGCGCGCGCGAGGCGTCGTCATGGCGCGCGCGTCGGTCGGCGTCGTCTCGAGCGTCGTCTCGAGCGCGCGCGCGGACGCGAGGCGGTTCGAGCGCGCGATGATTGGTCGATTCGGCGCGCGAGGACGACGCGCGAACGACGACCGCGTTCGAGTTCGATCGCGCGCCGAGGAGGCGAACGAACGCTCGTGGGCGACGCCTCGACCGTTCGTCAGAGCGCGGAGGACGCCGATGGGGAAGAGGCGGTGCGAGAAGTGCGACGGGTTCGGCGAGCGCGCGTGCGGCGCGTGCGGAGGGTCGGGACGGGTGAATCGCGCGCGCGAGGGGGGGATGTTCGAGCGCGGCGCGTGGCCTCGATGGTGTGGAGATTGTAGAGGGTGCGGTGTGTGCGCGTGCGGGGATTGTTTCGGCACGGGGGCGCACAGGGATCCCATCGGGTTTCGGTTGGGCGACGATTAGCGCGCCCAAGCCGAAGCCGAAGCGTGTAATGTTGTACCATCTTTTGCTCTATCGCGGTACAGCGCGCGCTATGAATACTACTACATACACTGCGTGCGTGATCGATCGATCACTCGTCGTCGACGTCGAGCGCGGCGAGGATGCTGTCGAGCACGACGACGCGGTCGCGGGCGAGCTCGCGGCGAAGATTCGCGTCTCGCGAGAGTTCGAGCTCGAATCGGTCGCGTCGCGACGGTTTCTCCGAGCGTTCGCGACCGCGCGTCGACGCGTTCATCGCCGCCGCACGTTTCAACAGTCGCGCGATCTCCCGTCGCGCGGCGTCGATCTGGCGCACGGCGTCGTCGGCGTCGTCGGCGTCGTCGGCGTCGGCGTCCGTCGAACGCGAACCGTCGCCTTCGTCCGCGCGCGCGCCCGTCGTCACCTCGTCATCGTCCGACCCCTCCTCCTCCGCGCGCGCGAACGAAAACGAACGCACGACGTTCGCCGTGGACGCGTCCGCGCGCGCGAGTCCCGATGAACGCGCGCTCGCGTCTCCTCCTCGTCCTCCCGCGTCGTCGCCGCCGCTCGGCGCGCGCCGTCTCGCCACCGCCTCGTACGCCCGCTCCGCCGCCTCCACCCTCACCCGCGCGCGCCGCGCCGCGTCCTCAAACGCGCGTTCTCGTCGAAGCGTCGCCTCGACCGCTCGCGCGAGCGCCAACGCATCGCTCGCGCGTTCGAACGCCGTCGCGCGCGCGTTCCCGTCCACCCGTCCCATCTCCTCCTCGTCCTTCGCGCGCCTACCCGTCGGTTCGCGCGTCGACGCGCGCGCGAACGCGTCCTCGCGCGACTCGTCTCGCGTCTCCGTCGCCGTCGTCGCCGTCGTCGCCGTCGTCGCCGTCGTCGGCGCATCATCGTTGACCGCGCGCGAACGCGTCCCATCGCGCGCGTCCTCCTCCTCGCGCGCGCGATGAATCGCACCGCGCGAAAACGCGGCGATTCGATCGCGCACGCTCGTCATGTCGTCGTCCCCGCGCGAAACCCGCGCGAGTCGCGCGCGATCGGTCGACCGCGCGTCGTCGGATGCCCGCGTCGCGAAACGTCGGTCGACACATCGCGGCCGTCGCGACCGGGACGGTTTCGGAGAGACGCGTCGCGGTCGAGCGTCGCACGCATCGCGTCATGGTGCGTCGATCCTCGAGGCTCGAGCGCGTTCGTCGTCGTCGTCGCGCGCGCGCGAGAGAGATGATGATGATGATGATGATGATGATGACGACCTTTCGCGATCGCGACGTCTCGCGGCGCGTGGGAACGCGAGACGCGCGAGACGCGCGAGACGCGGGATGGAGGACGAGTGACTGACGCGTCCTCGCGAATCGTTCGTCTTTGGCGCGCGCGCGCAGGCTGATTTCGTCGGGAAACAGTTCGATAAGGAGGAGGTTGGGAAAAAGGTGCTCGAGCAATACGACGACGAGGATCGACGTCTGTTTTATACCATCGTCATGGGCGGTGGTGGCGATGATATTCACTTTGGAATCTACCGCGATGAGAAGGACGGCGTGCGTGAATCGAGCGCGGCGACGACGGCGTGGATGATGACGCAGTTGGACATGGCGAGACCGCTCGCGCGAGGCGATAGGTTGCTGGACATCGGCAGCGGACACGGCGGGGGATCGCACGCGTTGGCGAAGACGTACGGATGTAAGGTGATGGGATATAACATCGGTCCGGGACAAAACGCGCAAAACTTGGCCAAGGCGAAGGAACTCGGTCTCGGGGATCTCGTGGACGCCGTGGTTGGCGACATTAACCAGCCGTTTCCGGCGGAGTGGACGAACGCGTTCGACGGCGCGTGGTCGTGCGAGGTGCTCTGCCACGCCGGTGATAAGGCGGCATTGTTCAAAGAAGTGCACCGCGTGTTGAAACCGGGCGCTGCGTTCGTGTTTTCGGACATCATGGGCGCCGATGGCGCGGATGAAAAGACGCTCAAGGGATTCACCGATCGAAACGCCACCACGGTGATGGGTCGCCCGTCGTCCTACCTCAAGTGCATCAAGGATGCGGGATTGGAGTACGTCACGTGGTGGGACGGAAGCAACCACTTGGAGACGTATTTCCGGGACATGATCAAGCAAATCAACACCCATCGCGAAGAGATGCTCTCCAAGGGACTCACGGCGCAGTACCTCGACAACTGGCTCGAATCTCTCACCGAGCGCGCCGACACGCAACGCGATCACGGCGTCTTCGCCTGGGGCGTCTTCGTGTGCCGCAAGCCTCTGGCGTGAAGTGATGCGAGCGACGTCGAGGCGCGACCGACATCGCGCCTGTTTGTGTTTCATTCTTTTCTTATTCCACCCTCGAGTTGTAATTCCAACGCCCGTAATTTTAAGACGAGCGCACCGCGGCGCGGTTTCCGCGTTGTATTTCGAATGTGTATATCGTGAATGTGCATATCGTGAATATTAATAAACTGCTACTCGTACTATCGATAGTATTTGTGTGTAACGATACGTCTGTAAAGTGGTGCGAGTGAGCGTCGGCGGAGTTCAGCCGTCGACGGGAAACTTACATTTCTCCCGGCAAGAGGGTGTCCTCGAGATCAACCGGGCAGAGATCGCCACCTGCTACGTGCGCGGTGCCCATGAGTTGCGAGACGCAACCCTTCTCTCCCGAGAGCTCTTCTTCGCTCTTGGCCATGCGTTCGCGGAGCCAGTCGTTGATCTCCAAGCCCTCGACGAATTCGTACGAACCGTCGCCGGTGGAGCGGCACGGGAACGAGTAGACTAAACCGTCTTGAATGCCGTACGGGTTACCGTTGCTAAGAACCGCCGTAGAGAACCAGTCACCCTCCGGGGTCGGGTTCACCAAGTCTTTGATGGCGCTCTCGATGGACACCGCCGTGGACGCCGCCGAGGAGCGACCCCACTTTTTAATCAACAAACCGCCGCGCGTTTGAATCGCCGGGGTGAAATCGTTCTCGAGCCACTCCGTATCATTGATCACTTCGGTGGCCATGTCGCCGTTGATCTTCGCGTTGACGAAATCCGGCACCTGCGTCGTGGAGTGGTTGCCCCAAATCACGACGTTGCTCACCGTCTCGTAAAAGACGCCAGCCTTGATGGCGAGCTGGCACTTGGCTCGGTTTTCATCGAGCTTGGTCAACGCGTGGAAGTTGCGCGGATCCAAGTTGGGCGCGTGCGAGAGCGCGATCAACGCGTTCGTGTTGCACGGGTTCCCGACGACGATCACCTTACACGTCGGCTTGGCGACGTCGTTCAACGCCTTGCCCTGTTCGGCGAAGATGGCGCCGTTCATGTCGAGCAAATCACCGCGTTCCATTCCCGGACCGCGCGGCTTAGCCCCGATCAACAGCGCCCAATCGGCGTCCGCGAACACCTTTCTGCAATCGATGCCGATGTCCACCTCTCTCAACAACGGAAACAAAGAATCCTCGAGTTCCATCGCCACGCCCTCCAGCGCCGTCTTGCTCCGCTCGCTCCCGAGCAAACGCAACACCACCGGTTGATTCGGTCCAAACACCGATCCACTCGCGATCTTAAACAACAAGTGGTTCGAAATTTGTCCCGCCGCACCGCTCACGCACACCGTGATGGTCGGTTTCCACGACGCCGGTCGATGTTCCAGATCGCGCGAAATGTCGTATTCGAGTCTAAACACCCCGAGCGGATCGTCAGCCGTGCGTCCGACGCCCGCCGGGGTGTTTCGTCGAACGATGGAGTCCCCGCGAGAGGACGTCGTTTTCATCGCCGCCGTCCGCGTCACCGCGCGACGATCGACGCCGCCGACGCCGCCGCCGACGCGCGTCACGGGTTTCCCCGCCGCGGCGCCCGATCGCGTCTTCATCGCCGCTCCACACCGCGCCTCGCGCACCGTCGCCGCCGTCGTCGTCATCGACATCACACCCATCGTTCGTTCGCGCGCTCGCTCTCGGAAGCGATCGACTCTGCCGACGCGCGCGCGCGCGCGGTCGTCGCCCGCGCGCGCGCGGGTGGCCGCCGCCGGAGGTGCGAGGGACACATCGACGAGTCATGACCCATAAAACCGGGACCCGCGACCGACAACGAACCTCGCCGCGCGAATCAAATCCAGGGCGACCGACCGGGGACAGGGACTCTTTTTTGAGTCGTGACCCTTCGAATGGACCGATCGATCGACACGTGGAATGGAATCACGTGATTGGCGATCGCGCGGGCGTTGTGAGACCGTGTCCATTGTTCAAGGGTTTAGGTACATAGTATGGTATAAAAGGTCGTAGTAGAGACATGCCATGTGGGAAGAGTGACCCGGGATGAAGAATGCGCGTCCCATCATCCATCGCGTCGGCACATCGTCGCGCCGACGACGATTCGACGATTCGACGGCGTCGATGGAGTCGTGGGCGACGCGCGCGCGCGACGCGGTCGCGTCTAGGGATGGGATCGCGTTGACGGCGTGCGTGTCCGCGCGAGCGATCGTGGGTGGTGGTGCGCGTGATGATGATTTCGACGGCGCGGAGGCGATCGAACGACGCGCGTGCGCCCGCGTGCGAGGTCTCGGTGGTGCGCGCGAGGGGTCGTGGGACGAGGCGTTGGGTGCGTTTTACGCCGCGGCGGTGTGCGGCGCGCGCGCGGCGGTGGAAGCGGCGGATGCGCACGCGAGAGGGGTCAAGGCGTTCGTCAAGGCGTTTCGAGCCGACGACGACGGCGCGTGGGCGACGCCGGCGGTGTACGTGTGTGTGGACGACGCGAGGGCGTTCGCGGAGCGCGCGGACGAGGATTTGAAGCGGCGAGGTGAGAAACCGAGTAAATTAGCCGACGTCGGGTCGACGTTGATGTTGGCGTACAGAGCGGTGTCGCAGACGTCGTCGCGGGAGAAGAAGGCGCCGCAGTTGCACGTGGTGAACGCCCTCTTCAAGGTGTACTTTAAACTGAACGCGCTGCATCTGTGCAAGAATCTCATAAATGCGGTGAATTTACCGACGTTTTTACCCTTCGATTCATTTCCGAAATCGGAAAAGGTGACGTACAACTTTTACGTCGGACGGTTGGCGGTGTTCGAGGACGCGTACGAACGCGCGGCGACGCACCTCGAGTACGCGTTCGAGAATTGTCACGCGCTGAGTCGGAAGAACGTGCGATTGATTTTACAGTACCTGATACCGGTTAAACTCATATTGGGGGTGTTACCGTCCGAGCGATTGCTCCAGACGTACGAGTTGCGCGAGTTCGTCGACGTCGTCGAGGCGGCGCGTCGAGGCGACGTGCGTCTTCTCAACGCCGCGCTCCACGCCAACGAGAGCACATTCATCAAACAGGGCACGTACTTGATCCTAGAAAAACTCCGCATGTCCGTGTACAGAACCCTCTTCAAGAAGATTCACGCCATTCACGGCGAACGCGAGACGAACAAGGCGAATCAAGTGGCGTTGGCGAAATTTCAACGCGCGCTTCGATGGTGCGGCGTCGACGACGTCGACATCGACGAGGTCGAGTGCGTCGTCTCCAACCTCATCTTTCGCAAGTTCGTCAAGGGATACATCTCCCATAAAAACCGCGTCGTCGTGCTCTCAAAGGCGGACCCGTTCCCGCCCTTGAAAACCGTCTTCTCCGACTAGTTTGTTGTAATCGATTCGCATGAGACCTCGCGCGAGACCGCGTCGCGTGGCGTCCGTGGACATGCGCGATCTCGGACGAGACGGCGCCGCCGCGCTCACCGCGGTCAGTGCGGTCGGTCTCGTCGTCGGCGCCGCCGCGTCGGCGTCATGGTGCGTCGTCTCGTCGTCATCGTCATCTTCTCGGGGACATCTCGGGGACATCTCTCTCTCCCCACCTCGACCGCGCGCGCGTGACTGACGCGCGAATGCGTGCGCGTCGACGCTCGTAGGATTTCACTCACGCCCGCGCGCGCGTCCATCGCGTCCGCGATCGCGTACGGCGTCAACGTGGTGACGGTGTCGCTTCCGGGACGCATCGACGGGGAGATGCAAAAGAGAGCGCGAGAGGCGAAAAAGGCGACCGCGAGCGGTGGGAGGGACGAGGGCGATGAGAGCCGCGCGGAGGTGAAGAAGGGTGACAAGGTGTACGCGATTCCGTTGGATAGTGAATACAGATCGCTGTTCACGCCGGCGGGATGGGCGTTTGCGATTTGGGGCGCCATTTACGCGGGCGAGGCGGCGTTCGCGGCGCACGCGTTGGTGAGTCCGGGTGCGGTCGTGCGCGACGTCGCGCCCTGGTGGACGCTCGCGTGTGGATTGCAGGGATTGTGGTGTCTGGCGTTCAGACCGTGGGCGTCCAATCCGCGTCACTTTTGGGTGAGCAGCGCGCTGCTCGTCGCCGAGGCGGCGGCGCTCGGCGTCGCGCATCGCGCGCTTCGCGCGGCGGCGGCCACCATGTCGGCGGCGCGATACTGGACGACGCACGTGCCACTCTCGATGCACTTTGGATGGATTTCGTGCGCGTCTTTGGTGAACATGAACTCGTTCGTGGCGAAGACTTGCGCGTTGGACACGCAAATCGCCGTCGCGTTTCTCAGTTCCTTCGGCGCGGCCGCGCTCGGGTGCGCGGTGACGCTCCGAACCGGTGATCCCGTGTACGCGTGCGTCGTCGCGTGGGCGCTCAGCGCCGTCGCGAGCGATGGAGGTAAGCGCACGAGCGAGACGCTCGGCGACGCTCCTCTCAAGGCGTTGGCCAAGTCGGCGCGCTGGAGCGCGAGAATCGCCCTCGCGGGTGTCGTCGCGAGCCAAGTCGTCGCGTCGCTCGCTTCGTGAGCGCGAACGGCGATACATTTCTTCTCCTTTTTTTTGCGCGCGTCAACGCGTCGTAAAGTTGGTTACAAAAGGGTTATTAGGATTCATTTTAGACTTACGTCTTCGTTTTGATTGGCGCGCGCCCGTCCCGCTCGCGCTCATCGTCGTCGCGAGCTCGATCGCGAGCTCGATCGCGAGCTCGTGCGCTTCGGCGCCGACGCCTTCTTCGCCGCGGGCGCCTTCTTTTTCTTACCTCCACCGATCTTCGGCAGCGGCAGCGCGCCTCCGTAGAGACCGCACGCCAACGCGACGACGCACGCCGCGGCGCACGACAATTTCGTCGGGCACATCGCGTTCCCGCGCGCGTACACGTCGAACAGAGAGAACGCGTGCATCATCAAAAACACTTCCGCGAGCGCCTTCTTCGTTCCCTTGGCCGCGTTCGCCGCGTGGTGCGACATCAGCGCCAACGACACGTCCCGAACCGCGCAACGGCTGATCTTTTCACCGATCGCCGCCACACCGTCCTCGACGACGCACGACGCGGCGACGAGCGCCATCATCAGGGCTTGCAGTTTCAACGCTTTTCCGAGCATCGTTCGCGTCGACGTCACGCGAGCGAGCGCGCGCGTGTGACGCGTCGTCGCGCCGGCGCGAATCATCCCGGCGATTCATAATCCCGCCGCGTGAGAATCCGAACCGATTTTGACGAGTCACGACCCCTCACGAGTCCCTCGAGGGGAAGCATCCCGCTCGTCCCCCTCTCGGTCGGTCGCGCGTCTCGACCCGCCGATCGGTCGCCCTCGCGTCGTCACACCGCGCGCGCGACGACCCCGCGACGCGCGATCGACGACGACCGCGTCATGTCCGCCGACGTCGTCGCCGCGTCGTCCGACACCGTGCGCGTGCTCGTGCGCATACGCCCGCCGAACGCGCGCGAGAGAGATTCCGGGTACGTCGAGGCGGCGCGCGCGCATGCCGATGCGCGCGCGGTCACCCTGGCGCGATCGGCGAGAGAGAGCGTGAAAACGACGCCGTGTCAGAGTTTCGCGTTCGACGACGTGTGCGATCGGGAGGTGTCGCAGAGGGAGATTTTTGAGCGCGTGGGGAGGGACGCGGTGGACGGCGCGGTGGACGGCGTGCACGGGTGCGTGCTCGCGTACGGACAGACGGGCGCGGGGAAGACGTACTCGATGCAAGGGGTGGACGGCGCGCGAAGGATTGATTCGGAGGATGGGACCGGGGAGGAGGGAGAGGACGGGGACGTGGTGATGTCGGAGGATGAATTCGAGACGAAGGGAGACGCGACGACGGATCTGGAGGACGAAGACGCGGGGTTGATTCCGCGCGCGTTGAAACGATTGTTTGAACGCGTGGAGAAGAAACGCGCGGACGCGGTGGTGAATGGAGGGTCGTGTGAGATCGAGGTGAAGTGTTCGTACCTGGAGATTTATAACGAGACGTTGAGAGATTTGTTGATGTGCGTCGATCACGACGGACCGGCGCCGAACGTGCGCGAAGACGCCAAGCGAGGCACATTCGTGGAGAATTGTCACGAGGAGCGCGTGTACGGCGCCGAACAGACGTACGAGACGTTTTTGAGAGGCGCGGCGAATCGACGCGTCGGGCGGACGAATATGAATGCCGATTCCTCGCGGTCGCACAGCGTGTTTACGATTTCGATCGAGTCCAAGACGACGCACGGGGAGACGGGGGCGAAGACCAAGACGAGTGCGTTGTTACACCTCGTCGATCTCGCTGGGAGTGAACGACAAAAGAGTACCGACGCCGCCGGGGAACGATTGAAGGAGGCGAGCGCCATCAACAAGTCTTTGAGCGCGCTCGGGAATGTCATCAAGGCGCTCGTCGACGTCGCGGACGGGAAGGAGCGTCACGTGCCGTATCGGGATTCGAAATTGACCTTTCTACTCAAAGACGCGTTGGGTGGACGCGCGCGGTGCACACTCCTCGCGTGCGTGTCTCCGGCGATGGTGAACATCGAGGAGACGACGAGCACGCTGAAGTTTGCGCAACGGGCAAAAATGGTCAAGGTTCGCGCCGTGGTGAACGAGGAATCCATCGGATCGGCGAATGAACTCGCGGCTGAGGTGGCGCGTTTGCGCGCGTTGCTCGCCGAGGGCGGCGGAGGCGGAGGGGGGGCGTCGCGCGGTGACGTCGACGCGCTCGAGGATATCATGGCCAAGGCGAATCGCGCGGCGGCGGCGGCGGCCAAGGACAGCGAAGAGGAGGTGCAAAAGTTGAACGCCAAGCTCGAGCAGGCGAAAGATTTGTGCGCGTGCCTGGACAAGAATTTACAATCCGCCAAGATGATTATTCGTCTTCGCGACGAAGCGTTGAAGAAGAAGGCGTTGACGCCTGAGATTGTCAACGCGGAGATTGACGAGCTTCGAAAGCAAAACGAACACCCTCCCGAGGTGGTTCGCGTGCGCATCGAGCTCGCCGAGCTTCAAGAGCGCGCCGAACGTTTGCAGGCGGAGAATGAACGCTCGGCCAATCGAGGTCGCTTGGCCACCGCCGAGGCGGAACTCAAGGATTTACGCCGACTCGTCGTCGCCGAGGGTGAACTCACGGCGAAGGCTTTGGAGGAGAAGGCGCTGGCGTTGCAATCCACGGATGACGTCGAGGTTCGGAATAAAGAGCTCGAGGCGCGCGTGGAAGACGCGTTACGGCGCACGGCGGAGAACGAAAAGGCGGCAGAGGCTGCGCGTGAGGCGCAACTCGCTGCCGAGGTGTTGGAAAATGAGCACAAGATGGCCAAGGAGACCGCCGAGGCTGAGCGCGCGCGCGTGCAAGCGACGTTTGAAGAGAACAAGGAAGTCATGGAAGAGATGTTTTCCAAGTTGGAATCGCTAGCTGCGCACAAGATGCAAGCGGATAAGGAGCGCGTCGAGCTCGAGGAACGACTTCGCCAAGCCGAGGCCAAGGCGTCGAACGCCAACGCGTCGTTCGAGGAGACGACGAACGCTCTCGCAAGCGCCAAGGCAGAGTTGGAGACAGCACAGGGAACGATCAACACCGCGTTAGCGACGCAAAAGAAGGAACACGAGGCGGTTCTGGAGGCAAAGCGCGCGGAGTTTGAAGCCGCGATGGCGGAATCCGACGCCGCCCACGAAGCCGCGTTGGCGACGCTGAAGGGCGAACACGAGGCTTCGTTGGCCAGTCTTTCGAGAATGCACGAAACGGCGCTTGAGAAGGCGAAGAACGACGCCGGGAGCGAATTCGACACCGAGCGCGCGACGCATGAAAAGGCGTTGGAGACGCAAGCGAAGGAACTCGAAGCGAAATTCGCCGCCGACGCGGCGAGTGTTCAAACTGCGCACGAGAGCGAAATCGCGGTGCTCAAGGAGGAACACGCGCAGGCTTTGGATAGAGCGAGAGAGGAGATGGAAGCGTCGAAAACAGAACTCGTCAACGCGCACACGTCCAAGCTCGCCGCGCAGGCGCAGGCGTTCTCTGAACAGGTTGAAAAAATCAACGCCGCGCAGGCGCAAGCCATTGAGGCGTTGGAACAAAAGCACGCCGCCGCCATGGCTGACGTCGAAGTCAAGCTCGCAAGCGTGAACGAACAGGAAGACAACTCCGCTATAGAAACCGCCTACTTGGAAAAGTTGGAAGCCGTCAACGAAGAGCACGCGAAATCCATGGAGGAGTTCGAAAGCGAGTACAAGGCACAAATCGACATTCTCGAAAAGGCGTTGGCGTCGAAGAACGATGCGCACAAGGTGGCGGAAGAAGCATTGGTCGAAGAACACACGGTGGCGTTGGAAGAACAGAAAACTCTTCTGAGCACCGCCTTCGCCGCGGACATTAGAAACGCGGAAAAGAAGCTCGCGGCGGCGAGAGAAGAAATCACGAAGGCGAAATCCGCAGCTTCGGCCGAGTTTTCCGCGGCGAGTCAAGCGCAATCTCAGATGAGACAGCTCCAGGAACAAATCGAAGCGAAGGATGAAGAAATCAGAACTTTAGAAGAACGACTCATGAGCGGTGCGGAGGGCGACTCGTCGCTCGAAGGCGCTGACGCGCAGCATCGCTCGGATGCCAGATTGGACTCCGCAAAGGCGGCGCGCAAGCGAGCCGAGGAGCGCGCGCAAGACATGGAGGCGAAAATGAGCGCGCTCAACTCCGAGATGGAGGAAAAGCGCAAGTCCATCGCTGCGACGAAGAGCAAGTACTCCGCCGCGAGGTCGCGCATCGAATCCTTAGAAGTCGCCCTTCACGCGGCAAAATCCGAGCTCGCCCAGCTCAAGGGTCTCGACCCTCCGCCGAGCGTGTCGAAAACTCCGGCGAGAACGCCCGCGGTCAAGCGCCCGATCGCCGGCAGAACGCCGGCGAGAACGCCAGGAACGATGGGCACCGCTCGCCGCATTCTGAGCACCGTCAACGCTGACGAACCGCCGTCGAGTCCGTCCACGACGCGACCGGTCAAACACATGCGCTTCGACAGTCCGAACGTCGGCGAGCGCGCCAAGCACGTCGCCAAGCGCCCCGAGCTCGAGGGTATCCGACGCGGCACCGGACGTTTGCTCTCCAAGCCGGCGATGCGCGTACAAGCGAACAAACCGAGCGAGCGACACGGCTAGACTGCTTTAACCCAATTTCTATATCTGTACAACGGGACCTCGCGCCCTCTAAGACTATGCTACCGCTATCTCTCTTCTCACTCTTTCGTCTTATCCATCGCGTTCTTCTTCACGAACGCCTCCGCCTGCGCGCGTCCAGTCTCCCTCGCCTCTCGCGACCTCGTCTTGAAAGTATCTCTCGCGTGCTCCTCCGACATCTTCCCCAACGTCTCCGCCATCTCCGTCGTCACGCGATCGATCTCGCGCAGAGACGACTCACCCTCGCGCACGGAATCCGCTCCCCACTTGGCGAACGACGCCAGCGCGCGCTCGTTCTCCTCGTTTTTCTTCGTCATCGCCTCCACCTCGCGCTGCGTGCGCTCCAACGCCGCTCGCTCGGCGCGCAGGCGCTCCAGCGCGCGCGCCTGCTGCCTGTACACGCGCACGTAGTTCCATAGCGTCTTGAACACCATTCCACGTCCGCGTCCGCTCGCCGCGACGCGCACTGCCGCCGCGCCCGCGCGGCTCGATTTGAATTCAAATCGAGCGTCAGATGAGCTGTCGTCAAAACTCGCCTCGGTGACGGTCCATCTCGCCGCCGCGCGACGCACACGAACACGAGCGAACGCATGAGTGATTTCGCGAGCGCACCTCCCGCGCCCGCCGCGCCGCCAGCCGTGGAAACCGAAGCGCCGACGCGACAAAAGCGCGAGCGCAAACAGACCGCCTTCTTGGGCGCCGGAGACGCCGACGACGCCCCCGCGCGCAAACGCGTCGAGTTCAAGCCGGGGCGCGGCACAAAGCTCGCGGACATCCCGAACGTCGCGTTCCGTTTGTCCAAGATCTCGCGCAAGGATGACATCTTAAAGTTCATCTACCGCGTCTTGTACAAGGGCGTCGGGAAACAGATGACTATTAAAAAGGACATCGGTGAATTTTCGGGATGGACGTTCGCCAACGACGCCGAACGCGAGGCGAAGGAATCATTGTTGAGTCGAGCGTTCAAGGACACGCTGCACGAAATATTGGACCTTTTCGAGGTGCCGAGAGGAAGCGGGGCGGACGGGAAGAAGGAGGCGCAGGTGGCGCGCTTGATGGCGTTTTTGGACGCGCCGCGAGAGAGCGGCAAAAAGTCTCTCGCGGAGGCGGAAGAGAAGAAGAAGAAGGCGCGCGAGCGCAAGAGAGAGCGCACGGCGAAGAAGGCGGCGACCAAGGCGAAGTCTGCGGCCAAGGCGACCGGTGGATCCGCCAAGCAGGCGGCTTTGATTAAAAAGCTTCGCGCCGAAAACGCGGCGCTTCGAGCCAAGCTCGCCAAGTTGACCGGTAAGGAAGAACCTGCGGGCGAGGACGACGAAGGCGAGGAGGAGGAGGAAGAGGAGGAGGAAGAGGAATCTGAGGAAGAAGAGGAATCTGAGGAAGAAGAAGAAGAGGAAGAGGAAGAGGAAGAGGATTCGGACGAAGAGTTCACCGACAAACCGGCGCCCAAGCGAGCGAAACCGGCCGCGCCCAAGCCCGCGCCCAAGGAGCCGACGCCGGCACCGGTACCGTCGCCCAAACCGGCACCGGTACCG
>MDTE01012216.1_pt1 | contig 36340 bp, 35 predicted proteins | sample 811231 | NCBI WGS metagenome assembly MDTE01 (sample SAMN05326651, study PRJNA326480) | marine metagenome | isolation source: seawater | place: Indian Ocean: Red Sea | collected 2010 | reverse complement strand
CTTCGTGTGCCGCAGGCACGCCTTCGACCGAAAAGCCCGCGTGTTCAAAGCGAATACCGTTGTCCATTCCGACGAGAATGGATCGGTCGCAGCCCAGCCGATCGGCGGCGAAGTCGCGATTGGCTTCGGGGACCAGGACTTTGATCTCCGGGTTGGCTTCCATCAACGGCAGCAGGGTCTCGGCATCGAGGTGGTCGGTGTGATTGTGGGTCGAAGTCACCAGGTCGATGAAATCCAGGCGGGCGGGCGCGACGGCGATCTCGGTCATCCGCACGTGCGGTTTGTCGCTGCCGGCGTATTTTGTGCTCAGCGAGTCGCTGAGGTAGGGGTCGAAGAGCAGGTGCCGCCCCTGCCATTGCACGAGGAAACCGCTCTGGCCCAACCACCAGATCGATAGGTACTCGCTGTCTCGCCGCGCCGCGATATCGTCGAGCAGCGTCTGGTCTTGCCGAACTGGCTCTATTAAGAGCACCCCAACTGCTCCCGCACCTCGTGCACCCCGGCGACCATATTGTTCAATTTCTGTCTCGCTGCCCAGCGCGCTGTCTGGCTCAATCCGCAATCGGGTGCGAAGGAGAGTCGCTCAGCCGGAGCATATTCCAGGCATTGCCGCACTCTGGCCGCGATATCGTCGACTGTTTCTAGGTAGTAGCTCTTGACGTCAATGATACCGACGGCCACGTCCATCTTTTCGGCAATCTGGCCAATGACATCGAGCTCGGCGTATTCGCGGCTGGCCATCTCGACGTGAATCTCGTCGAGATGCATATCCAAAAAGGCCGGAAACATCGGCGCGTAGCGGCGCAGTCCGACGGCGTGTCCTTTGTAATTGCCAAAGCACAGATGGGTCGAGAGCCGGCATCTGCCGGCCACCGACTCGACGGTGCGGTTGAAAATGTCGACCAGACGTGCCGGGTCTTCGCGGTGCGCGTAACAGCTCATCGAAGGTTCGTCCACGGTTAGTTCGCGGCAGCCGGCCTCGACCAGCGCAGCTAATTCGTCGCGCACCATCGGCAAGAGGACCTCGGTCACAGCCCAGCGGTCTGGATAGGCGTCGTTGGGTACCAGTCGACCGCTCAGGGTATAGGGTCCCGGTACGCTGGCTTTGAGTACCGGCCCCGATGGGGCCAGCCGCTTGAGTCGTTCGAATTCTGCGACCGCGCCCAGACCGCGCGGGGCCTGGAGCACGTCGGTGATCGCGTGCCGACCTCGCTGGTCATGAGCCGGGGGACCGAAGCGTCTGGGCGGTGCCGATTCGAGGTCGATGCCCTCTATGTAGCCGTAAAAAGAGAGATTAAAGTCGAAGCGGGTCTGTTCGCCGTCGGTGACCACATCCAGGCCTGCACGTACCTGGTCGCCGAGGGCCGCGACGACGGCATCGTCCTGGATTTCGGCGATATCATCGGGTCCGAATGCGTCCAAGTGAGCTGATGCGTGTTCGAGCCATCCCGGAAAGGGGTAGGAGCCGATAACGGTCGTGCGCAGTGGTCGTTCTTTCACGTTTGATCTCCGGCCAATTTTTCCCAGGCCAGCGCTGCTGTGCCCAGGACTCCTGCGTGGTTGCGTAGTTTGGATAGTACTATCGGCACGCCCTGGCCCACTGGATGGCGGAAGAGATGCGAGTCGACTTGTTTCTGCAGTGGCTCGAGAAAGTACTCAGCGGCGTTGGTCGCGCCGCCGCTGAGGATGATCCGCGTCGGTGCGTAGACGTGCACCGCGCTCACCAGGAGCCAGCCCAGATTGCGAGTCCAGTGTTCGAGCTCATCGCTGCAGAGTCGGTCCTGACGCGCAACTCCGCGGATTACGGCCTTGAAATCAATAGAACCGGGATCTTTGAAATACGAGTCGCTGAGCAGCGATGGGATGCCGCGCGCCAGACCATCGCGCACTTGCTGCGCCAGCGCGGTGGCCGAGCACATCATCTCAGCGGTGCCGCGGGCATTGGTTATGCAGAGTCGTCCGCCCAGAGCCTGCATGACGATATGACTCATTTGCGTGCCGAACTGCAGGTGTGGATCGCGCAGGATCCTACCGTCGAGCAGGACTCCCGAGCCGACTCCGGTGCCTAGGGTGATGGTCACCGCCCAATCCAGGTCCTGTGCCTGACCGTAGTAGCGTTCGGCATAGATCGAGATACGCCCGTCGTTGTCGGCGATTACCGGTACGCCGGTGGCCCGGGCCAGCTTTTTTACGATCGGATATCCTTCGAGGCCCTTGATTTTTCCCGGCATGTACACCACTCCGACCTCCGGATCCACCGCCCCGGGAAAACCCAACCCGATCGCCTGCGGTGGGCCGCCTAGCCTGGCGGCTATCCGCGCGACTTCCTCTTTGAGTGTCTTGAGCAGGTTGCCCATCCCCAGCGCAAATCCCGATGGATTGATTCCCGGCGCCAGCATCCGTCCCCGCCGGGTCACTGCGCCGCTTTTGAGCCGGGTGCCCCCTACGTCGAATCCAACGACGTATTCTTTCATCGCGCTATTCCTTTGGTCAACTCACGCACCAACCCGCATCGACTGTCACGGTATCTCCGGTGATCGCCCGGGCTCCGTCCCCCAGGAGAAAGACGGCCATTGCTGCCACGTCTGCCGCCGTCATCATCGCCGCGAGTGGTTGTTTGTCCTGCATGAACGCCATAATCTCCTCGTTTTCTCCCGCTCGCCGACTCATCGGCGTTTCCACCAGCGCTGGTGCGATGGCATTGATGCGAATCTTGTGCGGCGCGTAGTAGCTGGCCATCGCCTTGCTCAAGGCCAGGATCGCTCCCTTGCTCGCTGCATAAGCGTGCGAGGCAAAGAACTTCCGTTCTGGTGAGAAAGCCAGTACGCTGGCCATGTTGAGAATCGCTCCCCGCATCCCATTGGCATCCGGTTTCTGCTGCAAAAGCTCTTGCAGTACCGTGCGGCAGACCAAAAATACGCTTTTCGCATTCGCATCCAGTGTCAGATCCCACCCCTCCTCCGTGCACTCGTGCAAGGGCCCGTCGCCAAATCGCCGGCCGCTGATGCCCGCCACATTGAATAACCCATCGATTCGGCCCCACGTATCGACACAGGCTCTAACGGCAGCTTCGACTTCTTCTTTGCAGGTCAATTCAGCGGCTCGATACGCCCCTTGCTCGCCCAATCGATCGGCCAGGCCTTTGCAGTTGGCTTCGGTACGCGAGCTTACGAATACCTTGGCGCCTTCTTCTACGGCTTTGAGTGCCGTGGATTCGGCAATGCCGGTCGAACCGGTGATCAGACAGACTTTTCCCTCTAAACTTCCCATTGGATATCTCGCCAGGAGAGGGGAGACCAGGACCTAATTGCGATCACTCGTACAGATGCTTGAGGCTTTTTCGGTACCCCTCGTAAAATCGATCCAACTGTTCTTCCGCGCTGACATTACCCACAAATTGATGGCTCGGCAGTAATTCGGGCTTCACCCCCCGCGCCAGCAATCGTTCTGCCACTTCGCAGCGCAGCATATTCATGAGCATGGACCCTGTCACGGTGGATACTGGTCCTGTGCGCCACTCCAGGCCTTCGAGCTCCAGCACGCAATCTCCCGGCGGACACTGGTTGTCCAGGACCACATCGGCCAGGTCCATCAGTTTCTGACCCGATGAGTGCGCTGGTGGTGACTGATCACCATGCGGTTTGGAGAGCATTGCGATCACCGGTAAGCCTCGCTCCTTGGCCCCCATCGCCATTTCGACGATCAGCGGTCGGATGCCGCTGGTCGAGATCAGGATGAAGGCGTCGTGCGGACCGAATTGGAAGCCCTTCAGGATTTCCTCGGCATAGCCTTCGTATTTTTCCAAAAAGAGTGGTCCGCGCAAACCGTTGGTGCCGACGATCGAGGCATGGGTCGACACGGCCAGTTCGACCAGCGCGAAAAAACCTACATAGCATCCCTGGCGCGGCGTCATTTCCTCGCACATCATCCGCGAGTGACCTGCGCCGAAGAGAAAGACCAGCCCACCGTTGGCGATGCTCTCGCTGCAGATTTCGGCCGCCTGGTCGATATTGTCCATTTGGGTCTCGCGCAGGTCTTGCAAGAGTTCCATCGTCCGCGCGAAATAGTCTTCAGCAGCTCCCATACGAATCCCTTCCAAATAGGATAATCTCATTATTACGGAAGTGCGGAAGGTACGGAGCGGGCCAGAAAGCGTCAAGAAAAGAGCGCGATGCTGCGAATCAGCGAGAGGGCGTGTTGTGGTGTGCAGACCAGCACATCAGCACGGACAATTCGGTGGCCGTCTCCGAGGTGGGTCTAGTCGTGAGCGATCCGGCTGGAGCATTGCCGGGTAGTTTCCAGCAATGCTCCAGTCGGTACGGTACGCGATGCTACGGAGCCGATTCCGGTTCCTCGGCGTTGCGCTAGGTACTGTTCCGGCGTTCAACTCCTCCGATTAAAGGTCGGCTGCCCTGAAGGCGGCGATCGTCTGGTCCGACACGGTGGCGATTGCCGCCGCGACGTTTCTCTCCAACTGCTCGACATTCAAAGAGCCGATTGGGTTGCCGTGAATCCGCTCTTCCCGCAGGCAAAACTGCAGCGTCAGTTCCAGCATCTCGATCTGCTGTGTTTCGCACCACTGGCGCATCGCGTCGGCCCGCTGGTGGTCTGCGTTCCACTGGTCGCGCGGCACGAAACGCTCTACCGGCACACCGGTCAGCCAGCCGCGCATAATCGACCAGCCATTGAGCACGCCCAGATCGTTGGCTGCGGCCGCCGGCAGTATATCGGTGGCGGCGCTCTGCCGCAGCAGATTGTAGTCGCTGAAGCAGAGCAGCGCATCGGTGCGGCCCGATTCGATATGGGCCAGATGGAAGTCGTGGGGATTCATGCCGTAGCCTATAAAGTCGACCATGCTCCGTGCGCGGGCCTGCTCGAGGCCTTCGAGGGTGCCGCCCGGCGCCAGGGTCGGCTCGATCTCGGGTGGATCGTGAATGAAAAGCACATCGAATTTCTCGATCCCCAGGATATGCAACTGGTCTTCGGCGTCACTCAGTGCGTGCGTCGCCGAATAGTCGGGCCTGCCCTCGCCGTAGCCGCCCCACTCGGCTGCGCTGTGGCAGCAGATCCGACCGCTGATGACGACTTCTTCGCGGCCAATCACTCCTTCTTTGATTGCCCGTCCCAGCTTGCCCAGCGAGTTGCCGTAACAGCGGGCACAGTCGAAGTGGTTGACGCCCAGGTCCACTGCCCGCCGCATCAATGTCATTGCTTCGTCATCGGTGACCGGACCAAAATTATCGCCGAAACCCTGGGTTCCGAAGGGAATGACCGGGATCGAAAGTTCGGTTTTGCCCCAGCGGCGGCGGGGACACGCATTTTTCTCCAGGGACATATTTCCTCCTCTTTTTGCTCTGATTATACTCCGTGGGGCAAAGAGCGGCAAGAAGAGTAAGACCCTCCTTCACAAAGCGCTCGCGCGTTATTAGATTCTAGCCCATGGCCTTTTTTCGCGATCTCTTCTACGCCCGCCGCCGCTCCGCTCCGCGGGTGGCCGTCGATTGGATGGTGGACCTGGCGGTTCCCGATACCAACCCCCAGCATTGGATCGGCCTTTTTGCTACGGATTTGAGTGCTGAGGGTATTCGTCTACGGGGGCTCGACTCGGCTCAGATTCGCCGATTGATCGACAGGATTGAAAGAGTGCAGATGAAACTGCGCTTGCCCGGTATGCGTCCACCGCTGCCTCAGGTCATTGCCGAACTGCGCTGGGGTTTGGGCGATGTCGCCAATTTCAGCACCGGTTGGCGTTTCGCCGAGATAGATACCCAGACGCTGAGAATCATCGATGCCTATATCGCCGACCATCCGCAAGATCTGATTGTGGATCCTGCTTAGGTCCGCTTCTGCGCAATCATCCGCACTAGGGCCTCACCGTCTACGACCCGATCCTCAAAATAGCGAATTCGCCAATCGGCGAATTCGGCGAGCAGCGTTTCGGGTTCGACCATAAAGGCCCGGTTACTGGGCCCTGTCGGGCGGGCGGCCTGGTCGACCGAAAAGGTTTGGAATACGAAGTGACCCCCGGGCTTTAACGCTCGTTTAATGGCCGGGAAAATCGACTTTTCGTAGTAGTAGAAATCGATGACCAGGCCATACTGCTCTGCACCCAGGTCGTAGTTCAGCAGATCGGCGGCGACGGTTTCGACCTCGACATTGCGCCCTTGCGCCAGGGTGCGGCACCAGTCCAGGCCGCGGGGCGAGATATCTACCGCTCTGACCGCAAAACCTCGTTCGGCTAAAAAAACGGCATTGCGGCCGCAACCAGCGGCCAGACAGAGTGCGTCGGTTGGGGAAAAAAGCTCTATCTGTTCGCGCAAGAAAGGTACGGGTTCCAAGTCCGGGGTATAGTCCACGGCTCCGTACCGCGCTTCCCATTTGGCATATGCTCCTTCGCTCATCCCGTATCCTCGGCGCATAAAAAAGGGGTGACAATCACCCGATTGCCACCCCCGTGCACTTTCGTTGTTCCGCCTTACTCTGTTTCGATTTCTCCCTGGCCCAGGGCAATCCGCCCTTCGGCGAACTCCAGCATGGCGCTGGCCGACGAATTGGGCTGTCCTTCTTCAGAGCTCATCTCTTCGTCGTTGCCCTTGCGGTCTATATTGATGTCGCGAGCGCGCTGCGACAGACCCCTGCAGGCTTCGAAGGCGTTGATTTGCGCTTCCAATTTGAGTGCGACTTCCCGAGAAAACATTGACTTGGCCATTGTAGCTCCCGAGGATCAAAGATGGATGGAATGCCGTGTACGACGAGTGATGTCGTCGTATCGTGACACTAACAAGCATATTTATAGTAAATTACGCGGTTTTCCTAGATCTGGCAAGATCTCGGCACTATTCGACCAGCCGGGCTTCCACTATGCGGTCCAGAGCCGGAAAATGGTGGGCGAGGTATTCCTCTCCCTCGAGGAGAATCCGATCTTGAGCCGGCAACTCTCCGTACTCGCCGTTGATTGCCGCTATGGTCTCCATGCCCTCGATTACCTGGGCAAATGGGGTAAATCCAAGGCGGTCGAAATCGGCGTTGTCGGCGAGGTTGATAAAGATCTGGGTCGTGCGGCTCTCGGCATTCGCACCGGCGGCGAAGGCGAGGGTACCTCGCTTGTTGCTACCCGTTACGGGGTCGTCGGGAATTGCCGCCTGGTACCAGCGTGCCGCTAGTTCGGGCGTGCCGTGCAGGCCGAATTGAACCAGGCGTCCTCGCACCACCCGGAAAAAGCGCTGGGTATCGAAAAACCCGTGCCGCACCAGATTGAAGAAACGATCCGCCGCGTGCGGAGCCAAACGCCGCTCGACGGAGACGACAAAGACTCCGCTCGTCGTCGCAAAGCGCACCCGATACGATGCAGGCGCTATGGCGTCCAATTCGGACGGTTCCATCAGCGCTGCCAGATCGGCTCCTCCGACCCGAATGGCTCCTGCGGCCTCGAGCAGATGAACGAGTTCCGCTTGATCGGCTAGTTCGGCTTGTCCCAATGCCGTACTGCCCAGACGCGAACGAGCGTTGGGGTCGGCTCCGGCCTCTAGCAGCGCTTGCACCAGCGCGACCGCACCCTCTTCGGCCGCTACCATCAATGGGGTGCGTCCCGTTGCATCGGCCTGGTCGACGTCGGCACCGGCCTTGAGCAGCATAGTAGCCACCGCCGTTGCGCCATGCGACACGGCTTCGATCAGCGGAGTAGATACCCCGCCAGAGGTGTTGGGATCGGCTCCGGCCGCAAGGAGGATGGTCACCAGTGCGGGATTTTTGCTGGCGTGTTCGAGCATCGAATAGCCGGCCGAGATGGCATCGGGTTCGATACCTGCCCGCAGAAAGAGCTCGAGCGCTGCATTATCCTCTTTGCGGATCGCCTCGGCCATCGAGTTGCGCGAATAACTGTAGTCTAGCGCGATCAACTCGCGTCGCGCCTGTTTCGGCGACGGTTCGCAGGCGGCCAGAAAGAGCATCGACAAAATGATCAGAACATGCATCGCGGGTCTCTCCTCCGTCGAGCATTTTACCCGACATCGCGTATAGGATACGCTATCTCAAATGGCCCAGTACTTCCACAGATCCTCCGGGACTTCGTAGCGCATCGCCTCGCGTTCGGCGTAGTGCCAGCGGGCGAAAAGTCCCAATCGCGGATAGGTGCGGAGATTAGTCGAACCGGTGTGGCACATAAAGCAGTGCCAGAGGATCAGGTCTCCTGCCCGGCCCACAAACTGTTTCGGTCCCTGTGGGGATTGGTCCGAGAACAACCCCCATTGACGTTTTTCCCAATCTTCGCGCTCGCGGAAACTGCCGTCTATCTGCTCCGGATATTCGCGAAAATAATCGTGGGTCGGCAGATGGCTCTGTGGCCAGTAGGTGAAGGCCCCGCCTCGTTCCTCCACATCGGCTAGATAAGTCGTCGCTCCGAGCATGAAACCGCCGCTCCACCCGCCGGGACCGTAGCCGTCGATATGGCCCTGCGTCGGCCATTCCCACGTGCCCTCCTTGCGGGGCCAATGTACTAGCATCGATCCGCCGCCGCCCTGGAAGTGTCCTCCGCCCAGGGTATCGATCAACGCTTGCATCTGCGGCAAGTGGCCAAAAGTCGGTTCGACGGCGAAACCATCGATCACGTAGCTCTCGGGCCAGCTCTTAGGCTCTTGTGGATCGGCGCCTATATGCGTCCAGAACTGGTCTCGCCAGCGAGCGATTTGTTCCGATCCGATGAAATTTTCGATGATCAGATAACCCTGCTCTTTAAAAAAACCGATCTGCTCTTCGCTCAATGCCACAATCCCACCTCTTTACCGAGATTCTATGGTTTGTAATACGGCCTTTAAATAACCCAGATCGTAGGCCCGGCCCTTGTGGCCCCAGACGCTGTCGCCGACCATACCTGGTGGCGCTAGTGCGCGTACCGGGCCGGTGAAACCTGTTTCTTGCAACGCCAGCAGGACTCCGGGCATATCGACTTCGCCTGGGACTGTATTCGGTTCGCAATCCTCCCAGGAGCATCCACTGGTATTGCAGTACGCCGATGCCGGTCTGACCCACCGCGCGGATCGATGCGCAGACCTGGTCCATCTGTTGCTCGCGTCCCTCCTGGCCGAGCATCACCTTGTAATAGATCTCCGGTGATAGATTCTCGATCACGTCCCAGATTAGGCCGTGCTCGGCGTAGTAGTCCTTCTGCGCGGTACCTGCTCCACTTCCAGGGCTCCGGACTTGCCCGCTCCAATCGCGCTGACCACGTACTCGACGCCCAACTGGTGCATAAACTCCAGGTGCTCCTCGCTACCGCTATCGAGCAAGGCGATTTTCATCGCGGGATCCCTTCTTTGCTTTGTGCACGGAGAGCTTCACCTTCTCGGGTTGGACCCCGACGACCACCAAATCGGTTTCGTGGCGCACCAGCTCGGGTGTCACCGCAAAAGTTCGGCGCCCCAGCGCAACCAGACCGGCATCGACAATCAGTCGAAAATCTTCGTTTCTCGCCAGGAGCATGGCCCGTCGTGGTCCGGCGACTTGAACCCTTACCACAGTCGGGTTGATGGTCTCGAGCGCGTATTCTTCGGGCAGGTTCTCGATCTCTACGGGTACCTGGTGGGTCACTTCTTCGACCGCTGCTCCCGGTACCAAGACCAGCCATGCGCCGACGGCCAGTGCGAACGAGAACAGGCCCTCGATCAGTCGCCGTCCCAACCAACTCCATTTGATCCGCCGTGTGCTCGCCGGCGTTCCGGCGTGTTGCCAGTGTTGCTGCACCCGGTCCAGCAGGGCGCCGGGATCTTGCAGGATTTCTAGACGTCCCCGCCTCGCGATGCCGATCGTACCGCGTTCTTCCGAGACTACCAGGCACAGAGCATCGCTGCGCTCGGCCAGGCCCAACGCCGCCGCGTGCCTCGTGCCGCCCGGTCCCAGTTCGTCTCGGTTTTCGGAGAGCGGTAAGTGTACCGCAAAACGCTCGAGCCGATCCCCGCGAATCACCAGCGAGCCATCGTGCCCGGCCGATCCGGTATCGAAGAGGCTATCGAGGAGTTCTTCGCTGATCACCGCATCGAGAAAGACCCCACCCTGCAGATGACGCTCCAAGGGTTCGCGACCCGGCAGCACCACCAGGGCTCCTCGCCGCGCTTTGGCCAGCTGATTCAAGCCTCGGATCAGCACGGCCAGACTGCCGCTTTCCGGGCGGGAAGCCCGGCGATTCAATCCCAGCGCGGCGATCTGCTCGAAAAGTCGCCGCAAGTCGTCCTGGAAGACGACTACCAGCAGGATCACCAGCACTGCGGAAAAGCCCTGGAAGATCCAGGCGGTCAGCTGCAGTTCGAATTGCCGGGCGATCAGATAGAAGACGCCGAGGAAAGCCAGGCCGAGCAGCGCCATCCGCGCGTGCATGCGGCGGGTCCAGGCTACCAGGCCCCAGAGCAATAGACCGACGACCGCGATGTCGACCAGATCGGTAGGTGCAATATCCAGTAGAGGCATGCCCAAAAGTACATTGGTGGCAAATCAGGAACAAGCTGATTTCGTTTTAGGAGCTGTTTTGGTAGCGGGCGAGGCGTGGTGCGAAGGTGTCGCATAGCGGATCGCGCGAGTCTGCCATGCGCTCTGCCAATCGTCCTGCCAGGTTGGAGAGCTCTGCTTTGAAGAGGGGGTCGTCGATGCGGTTTTCCAATTCGCCCGGATCCGCTACCAAGTCGAAGAGCTCGTCTGGACCGGAGGCCGTGAGGACCAGTTTATGGGTCTGGGTGCGGAGGATCTTCAGGGCGATATCGCCGTTTTGACGGCCTAGGTATTCTGCGAATATTTCCTCTCGCCAGTCTTCCTCCTGCGCGCCGAGGAGCAAGGGACCTAGACTGCGTCCATCCACGCTCGGCCCCGTTTCCGTTCCCGCTAGCTCCAGCAAAGTCGGCATCAGGTCGGAGAGTTCTATCAATTCGCCGCGTTGTGCACCAGCCTCTATCACACCCGGCCACCGCGCGATCAGCGGGATGCGGTAGAGTTCGTCGTAGCCTACAGCCCCTTTCTGCAAAATCCCGTGCGCCCCGGTCAGGTCACCGTGGTCGGAAGTGAAGATCACCAGTGTGTCCTCGGCTAAGCCCAGGCGTTCCAGCGCATCGAGTACCCGGCCGATCTGGTCGTCGACACACGTGACGTGGCCGTAGTACGCCGCGACAATCTCTGCAGCGGAGGTCCATTCGGAAACGCCCCACCGTTGCTTTAACCACTGCGTTCCTTCGTGCATCTGTTCCAAGGGGTCGTTGAAATTGGCCCAGGGCAGGATCGCGTTCGGGTCGTACTGCGAGGCATAGGGTTCGGGCAGGTAGTGTGGATAGTGGGGGCCGAAGAAGTCGAGACGCAAAAAGAAGGGCTCGGTCTGATTTGCGTACTGTTCCATAACAGAGATCGCCGCACTGGCCCGCTGGTAATCCGGATACTCGGTCAGCGGCAGGGGTACTCGTGCCGCCAGGGGGTTCTCCGGGGCATAGGGCAGCCGGGCAGCCGATTCTCGTTCCAGCCGGACTCCCTCCGGCCACCATTCGTGCCAGCCCGGTCCCGGGATGTACTCGTCAAAGCCCCAATCCAGCGGTGTCTGCTCCTGCCCCAGATGCCATTTGCCGACGTAGCTGCAACGGTAGCCTGCCGTCTGCAAGATTCGGGGGAAAACATCGAGCTGGTGCGGCAACTCGCGCTGCTGCACCTGGCGGGCATTGCAGTTGTCGGTCATTCCGTGATTGTGCGGATAAAGTCCGGTCAGCAGCGAAGCCCGCGCTGGAGAGCAGAGCGAGGAGACGGTGAAAGCATGGGAAAAATTCATCCCCTGTACTGCCAGGCGGTCGAGGCTGGGCGTTTGGCATATCGGATTGCCGTTGATGCCCAGCGTGTCGAAGCGCTGCTGGTCGCTGCAGAGTAGGAGAATATGGGGACGGGAGTTCTTCATCTGTAGGAGTGTACGCAAAGAGCTGTCCGGACAACAGTAGCTGGACGCAGCTTCTTCTTTTTGGTTGCTTATCCGGTGACTCGATAGGATAGGCGCTTTTGTCTTGGTTTGGCAACGGGCTGGATCCCAGGGGAGAAAAAATGGTATCCGGACTCTATGCGAGAGCCCCCGGTTTTGAGCGCGAATCCATTCCCAAGCCGAGCCCTTTATGCGGAGTCTATTGCGATGGAAGAGTGGACGATTGCCCAATTCCAGGCCGAGATGAGTGCCGGTGTGCTAACGGCCCGCGCACTGACCGAGTTCTACCTGCAGCGGATCGCCGAAATCGACGAAAGCGGTCCGGCGATCAATTCCGTCATCGAGCTCAACCCCGACGCCTTAGCGCTGGCTGACCGGCTCGATGCCGAACGCCGGGAGAACGGTGGGCGCGGTCTCCTGCACGGTATCCCGATCCTGATCAAGGATAATATCGATACCGCCGATCGGATGCAGACCAGCGCCGGTTCGCTGGCGCTGGTGGGTGTTCCGCCTGCCAGCGATGCTTTCCTGGTAAAGCGTCTGCGTGCCGCTGGCGCCGTGCTGCTGGGCAAAACCAATCTCAGCGAATGGGCTAATTTTCGCTCGACCCGCTCGACGAGCGGCTGGTCGAGTCGCGGCGGTCAGACCCGCAACCCGCATATTCTAGATCGCTCGCCCTGCGGCTCGAGCTCGGGCTCGGGTGCGGCGGTGGCGGCGAGTCTTTGCGCGGCAGCGGTCGGCACTGAGACCGATGGCTCGGTGGTCTGTCCCGCTACGGTCAATGGCATTGTCGGTTTCAAACCGACTCTGGGGTTGGTCAGTCGCTCGGGGATCATCCCGATCGCCCATAGCCAGGATAGTGCGGGCAGCATGGCGCGCAGTGTCGCCGATGCAGCGGCTCTGCTCGGCGCGATGACCGGTGTCGACCCGAACGATACTGCCACGCAGGCGAGTAAAGCACAGGACGACTATACCCGTTTCCTGGATGCGGATGGACTGCGCGGTGCGCGGATCGGTGTGGCGCGCAATTGTTGTGGCTTCGATGCCCGCGTGGATCGAATCGTCGAAGAATCTATTGCGGCGATCAAAGATCTCGGAGCCACGGTGATCGACCCGGCCGATATCGCGAATGCGGATCAGTTGGGAGAGAGCGAGATCACGGTGCTCTACTATGAGTTCAAGGCCGATCTCAACGCCTATCTGGCCGGGCGCGGGCCCGATCTGGCGGTTGAGTCCCTGTCCGATCTGATCGCCTACAACGAGGCGCACGCCGCCGAAATCATGCCCTATTTCGCTCAGGAGCATTTCATTGCGGCACAGGAAAAGGGCCCGCTGAGCGAAGAGGCCTATCGCGCGGCGCTGGAGCGCAACCGGCGTCTGTCTCGTGCTGAAGGAATCGACGCGACGATGCACCAGCATCGCCTCGATGCGATTGTCGCGCCGACGGGTGGTCCGGCCTGGATGGTCGATCTGGTCAATGGCGATCGCGGCGTTGGTGGGTGTTCGTCTCCAGCCGCGGTGGCGGGCTATCCCCATATCTCGGTGCCGGCGGGTTTCGTTCACGACTTGCCGGTGGGAATTTCTTTTTTCGCCGATGCCTGGCAGGAGGCGAAGCTGGTGCAATTCGCCTATGCGTTCGAGCAGCAAACCAAGGCCTGGCGGGTGCCGCGATTCAAAGCGACGGTAGGCGCTGAAGGGTAGGCAGAGAAGCGGGCGGCTGCGCCCGTCACGCTCTATACCGGACCGGCGCCGAGATGCGGAGGCAGCCATTCTGACTATAGAAGCCACCCGGTGCGGTCCGCTTTATCAGGCCGCGTCTAACCGGGAAACGCCGCTAAATAGGCTTTGGTCCGCTCGTTGAGCACTCCGTAAAAAGCGCGGGTCTCCGCATCTGCGGATTCTCGCCAGAATGCGGCCGGAATACTCGAATCGTTGGCCAGCGGGGCGCGATCGCGGTGCCCGTAGTAGATCTGCACTGTGCGCCGCTCCGCGGTGGTTGGCCGCGTCGTAGCGGTGTGCAATACGGCTACGTTGAATAGCGCACAGGTTCCCGCAGGCCCGTGCAGATGGTACTCTCCGCCTCGTTTGAGTTGATCGTCGTGGTCGTCCAAAATCGGCTCTTCGATCGACTCGGGTGAGAGCGAAAAGCAATGCGTGCTTTCGTCGACATCGGCCAGGTAGACCATCAGCTGGATATAGTCCATCCTGAACGGATGCTCGCCCCAGTGTGCTTTGTCTCGGTGCCAGCCCTGGTGCAATTGGCCATCGTAGGCCCGCATCAGTCGCAGCCCGATTTCGCCGAAGCAAAGTGGACCGCCCATCAGCTCTGAGAGAGTCGGGTAGATTTTGGGATGGCGGATCAACTCGTCGAATTGCGGCGATGTGATCAGCGCCTCGTAGTTGGCGTGTTGGTGGTGGCCGTAGCGATGCCAGAAATAGGGGTATTTTTCCAGGTCTGCGTCGAAGAGCCCGCGAAAGTATCGTACGTCGTCGTCGTCGAGCACTCGTCCCATATTGAGGAAGCCGTTGGCGGCGAAGAACTGGCGGTCGGTCTGGTCCATTGCGTTGTCTCCCGTGTCGATTGCAGCCCTAAAGGTAGCGATGCCGCAGACCGGGGTCCAATCCAGACAGTTGTAGGTGCGCCGGTAAATCGATACCTTGGACGCATTGGAGGGAACCGATGCCGATGCAGAGAACCGATCCCCTGGGACCGGACCAGATCGACGATTTCCGCACGCGGGGCTATCTCGTAGGTGGCCGCGTTTTCAGTCGCGATGAAGTTGCCGCTTTCGCCGCCGCCTACGATGCGTGCCTCGACGATCTGCGCCGCCGGGACCATCTGAAGAATATCCGTCAGGGCCGACTCGAAGACGGCACCCAGACCCGGGTCTACCAGATCCGTTGCGCCCATCTGGCTCATCCGCTCTTCGATCGCCTGATTCGCGATTCCCGGATCCTCGATCCGGTCGAGCAGCTCATCGGTCCGAACCTCAGGCTGATTCTCTGTCAGGGCTTGCACAAGCCGCCGCAGACCGGTGGTGCGATCGACTGGCACCAGGACGATTACTACTTTCGGATCAGCAAAGAAAATGCGGTGGTCTCGTGCTGGATGGCTTTCGACGATGCGACGACCGAGAGCGGCTGTATGTGGGTCTTACCTGGTGCGCATACTCAGCTATGGCCGCATCAGTCGATTCAAGCGGGCGGCTATCAGATGAGCGATCCGGACGAAAGCCGGGCGATGCCCATCGAACTCACCGCCGGCGAGATCATGTTCCATCACGGAAGCACTCCCCACCGCACGCTGCCCAACACCACCGACCGGCCGCGTCGGGCTCTGGCGATCCATTATATGGACGCCACCGCGCGCGCCCTGGGCGGCAACCGCGAAGACGAGCCGCCGGAAAACATGCCCGTGGTGCGCGGCGCGACTGGCTGCTGAAGGAGCATCGCATGGGCATTGGCGCTCGCGTCTATCGATAGGGAATACCATCGCCGTGCCAGGGCTCGCGGAAAGTGGGCCGCTGGCTATGGTACTGGATGCCGAGTGCTAATTCGATCTGGGTGGCCGGCTCCAACTCGACCAGGAAATACGTCCCGTCAACGGTGAGTATTTCGTCGCCGGCTCTGATGCGATCGAAGCGGTGCTCGCCGAAAGTGCCGGCGCCGATCACCACCTGCCGGGTCCGGCTCGGACTCAAATTCACCAGTGTCAGCTCCACGCTTTCGGCATCGATCCCGGTCACCAGCGCCGCCACGTCCGCAGGCAGGCCCGGCCGTCTTTGCTCGAGGTCGAAGTAGCGCACCTTGCCCTGTGCCAGCCCGCCCCAATAGATCGTCTGCGGAGCGCCACTCGTCAGTTGCACCAGGCCCTCGGTAAGAACGGGGTTGACCTGCTGCCACCAGTGCACGTCGAGTTTGGTGAGATCCTGCTCGTCGCGGAGGACCTTGTCGATCCGGTCGCAGACCTCGCGGTAATTGGCCTGCAGCACCTGCTCGGGATAGTCGGGTGAATCGCCGGCGAGAAAGCGGGTCCAGGCCCGGCAGTCCAGCGATCGCGGTCCCCGCTGACTCAGGGTCGCCCATTCTGCTTCGGCACCGCGCCGCAAAGCCTCCATGCGCTGCCAGTCGCCTTCATCCATCGACGCGGCCCACAAATGGACCGGTCCATCCGGGCAGATCGGATTGAATTCGCCCCAGCCGTCATCGGTGTGTTTATGCGGCACCAATAGCCGACCGTTTTCCTCTCGGCTGTGCTCGACCAGCGCGTCGAGGTGCAGGCGCAGGAGATCGAGGTATTGGGCCTCGCCGGTGACCAGCTGTGCTGCTTCCACGGCTGCGGTCATTGCATGAATCATCATATTGTGGCCGAAGCGACCGGTCCAGCCATAGAGCCCGCCCCACCACTGTCCTTCGCGTTTTTCGCCGACGATGCCGTTGGGTCCGATATTGTCGGGCACAATATCGCCATTGGCTCGGGTGCGCTCGATCCAGGCCCCGACGTACTCGGCGATCCAATTGCGGTATTTGTCCTCGCCGGTGTGCAGAAAGGCCGTCGCTACCAGCACCACCACGCCGAGATTGACCGTCACATCGCCATCCATCACCACAGCGTCGAAACGGGCCTCGACCGCGCGGCGGATTTCGGGATCATCGGCCCAGCCTTCGGGCAGTGCAAAGCCCGGACCCAGGGTGGCGTGGCCGTGCACGAGATCGTAGTGGATCTCGCCCGGACGCATCCGAAAAAGCGGTCCTTTGCTGCCGCTGCACGGCGAGCGCACCACGCGGTGCTCGGGGTCGTAGTTGGCTACTGTCGGATCTTCATTCAAATAGAATCCGGCAAAACGGCGGGCGCGGCGGACAGTCTCCAGGTTGGTTGGATCGGCCATTCCGAGATGGTAGAAATAGATGTAGTTCTCGGCGTTGTGGAACCAGTCGTCGTCGTTGATGAACTCGCGGGTTACGCGGCCGTAGTCCTGCTCGAGTTGGCGAGTGATGGCATTCCATTGCTCCAGGGCTTTGGCCCCGGTGTATTCGCTGCCGCCGAGCGCGTAGTAATGCGGCCAATTGAAAAAAGCCTCGTATAGATCGTCGGCCCAGACCCCGTCGCCGGGGTTTTCTTCCTGCCAGATCAGCGCCCCGCCGGGGCGGGTGTATTTCTCGAGGAAGATCGGTGCCGCCTCGTCGATGGCGTCGATCAGGCGCCGTTCCAATACGGCCCATGCGGGTGGTGCGGTGCGATGGGTAGCGGTCAGTGTCGGTAGATTCAATGGCTTCATTGCTCGATTTCGTTAAGGAGTGAAGAGATCGATTCTATATCTTGGTCCGGATGGTTGGACGTATCCGCAGACACCGCGTTGGCATCCGTTTTTTGGTACGGGAGCCGCAGCGGATTTTCCTCTGATTAGTAGCCTCTTTCCCGGCAGAACTGTCCCATCAAGCCATTGTATTCCATACCTCCCTGCCAGTAGCCCCCCATCCAGAAATAGGGCACCGCGCCGCGTCGACACATTTCGTCGACAAATTGCGCGGTGATAAAATGCAGGATCAGATTGTTGAGTATTCCGCTGGCCGGAGATACCTTCTCCGCCTCGTCTGCCACTGCAATGATTCCGGCGGCTTCGGTACAGCGGTTGTTGAAATAGAGATCGCAATGTTCCTCCAATGCCGGACTCTCTACCGGTCCGATGCCAATGATATAATTGCCGTTGGCGCGTGCAGTCTCGGCCCACTCCAATTCCTGTGGGTCATCGGGGCTGACGGCGGCGATCACCAGCGTATCCTTATCGCCGCCGTCGGCGGCAGCGCGCATCTCAAAGGCGTTGGTCAGCATCAGACCCTGGGCGACGGAATTCGAGTCGCCCTGTACGCCTGGGTTCCGGCTGCGGACAAAAAAGCGGCCGCCGGCGATTATCCGCTTGGCGATCACTACCGCCAGCTCGTCCATCGCGGCTCGATCTTCGCGGCGGATTGCTGCTGCACGGTCGAATAAGACCTCCAGGTACGCGCGTCCGACCGCGCCGGTCGGCGTGTCGCCGGTAGCGAGCGCGGAGGCGACTTCGGCGGTCAGCATCCAGTGGATCGCGCAGGTGAGATTGGAGGAGACGGGAAAAACCGGCATCTCCGGCACCTGGGGAATGCGCACAATGCCCTGGTCCCAGGGAATATGGGTTTGGAGAATCAGCGATGAGACGTCTTCCAGCACCCAATCGTTTTCGTTAGGGTGGACCTTGCCCGGCGGCGTGCCGCTGTTGTTGATATAGGCGGTGGGTAGGCCGACGACGAAAACTCCCGCGTCTCTGGCCTGGCGCACTGCCGATTTTACGTGATTGGTGAGCAGGACATCGCCCGGTACCAGCGCGGCATAGTCCTCTTCCGAACAATCGTGGCCGCAGCAGTGGATCTGGGCCGGATTGCCCTCGCGCTCATCTGCCATTTCGTGTGGTGGCATATGGCCAACCGCCGCATCGGTATAGACTTTGAAGCCGGCACGGAGGGCCTCGGTGGCCTTTGTGGCAACCGAGGCGACCTTATCGGCGTCGTCGTACACGTTTTTCAAGAGTCTGATCGCTTGGAGGTAGTAATCCTCGGCAAAAGACAGGGTATGGCCCCAGGTGTGTTCCGGATCGCGTTGCATGATTCTAATCCTCGATAGATATGGGAAGCAGCAATGCGGGTGCTGACCATTGAAATCGTTCTATTGGCATTGCAGCGTTCTCCTCGATTTTGGGTCCGTGGGCAGTTCTCTTACTCTGTAGCGATGAAATATATGCGATTCGCAGGTCTGTCAAAAATCCCGTCCCCAGGGCCGCTGATACGAATCTCCTTGAGCAGTCTCCACTTTGGCTGATGTTGTTGATGCGGTTTGACCCGGTTGACGAAAAGGATTTTTATATGGACGCAGCGACTAAGTGTCAATGACCATTGCTTATCCAAAGGAATTTTCGCCATGTCTAATACCCAAGCGCCGATCGGTCCTAACGAAGCGATCAAGGTTACTAAGATCGAGACCTTTGTGCTCAAAAACTCCTGGGTCTTCGTCAAGATATCGACTGATGCGGGTCTGGTTGGTTGGGGCGAAATGCTCAAGGACGACGCCAGAGCCTGTGCCGCCGGAGCCCTTGAAGTCGCCGACTATCTAGTCGGCAAGGACCCCCGTCCTGTCGCCCTGCACTGGCAAGCCATCCATCGCGGGGCTTTTTATCGCGGCGGCCCGATCAAGACCGCTATCGTCTCCGGTATCGACCAAGCTCTCTGGGACATCGCCGGGAAATGCTATGGGGTGCCCGTTTACAAGTTGCTGGGGGGGCCGACTCGCGACCGAGTTCGCGTTTACGGCGAGGTCAGTGAAGAAACCGGCGTCAACGCCATAAAAGTCGGTCCGCAAGCCTCGCGTCGGGCTTTCAAATACGTAGAAGGACAGAAGTTCGTCGACGAGGTTGTCGAACGCTTCAAGGCACTCCGCGATCAATACGGCTCCGGGGTCGATATCGGGGTCGATTTTCACGGGGCGGTACAGCCGCCGACCGCCCTGCTGCTGATGAAGGCTTTGGAACCCTATCAGCCGTGGTTCTACGAAGAGGTGGTGCAGGCCCTCAATGTAGATGTCATGGCCGAACTGGCCCAAAAAACCCATATCCCGCTGGCCACCGGCGAACGCGTTTTTACCAAATGGGGTTTTAAGGAGATCCTCGAAAAACGCGCTGCGGTGATTCTGCAGCCCGATGTGTGCTACGCCGGTGGGATTACCGAGTTGAAGGTTATCGCCGGCATGGGTGAGGCCTACTATACGCCGATGGCACCGCACAACCCGCAGGGGCCCTGTTCGCTGGCTGCCAGCTTGCAGATCGCCGGGGCGGTACCCAATTTTCTCGCCCAGGAGCGCGGTGATAACGAATACATGGACCTGCTCGCCGAACCCCTACCGCCGGTTCGCAATGGGCATCGGCCGCTACCGACCGAGCCCGGGCTGGGTATCACCATTGATGAGGACAAGCTCATGGCTCAGGTCGGCGACCCGCACCCCTATCGCGTCCAATACGACGACGACGACGGTTCGGTTGTGGATTGGTAGCTGCACTGTTTTTCGGGAGGGTATGTTCTCCTCGTCACCGATGTGCGGTGGAATTCGGGGTCAGCGCGGTGGCTCTGGGTGCTCTGTGGGTTCTTGGAAAAGAGCTGTCTGCATTGTTTGAGCCCGATTGCAGAACACCGTTTTGTTGGACACTTCGGTCGGGTGCGGTATATTCTCTCAGCGATTCAGTCCACCCCGTTCCTTCACTGAGCACCCTTGTTCGCCGGTAGTCCGTCTATGGTTGCACTGCACGACTTTCTGGGTATTGCGCTGGGTCTTATCGGATTCATGGCGACCTATCTGCTGGTTGGGATTCCGTTTAAATTTGCTGGATCGCACCGCCTGGGCAAAAGCTACGGTGCCGTTTTTTATTTGAGTGCGCCCTGTTATTCGCCCACTACCTGGGATCGCAGTCCCAGTTTTTCCCCCGAGCGGGTCTGGCCGGCGGTGCGTTCGGTGCTGTTCTGGGGGGTCCACTGCGTCGTGGCCTACAGTATACACTGGTACCTGGTAAAAAATTTCGAGCCCTCGCCCCTGCAGCGCTCTTACCTGGCCCTCTTGCCTTTCTACGTTTTCTCGGAGACCTTCGCGGCGCTTTTACGCCTGGTGTTTATGCCTGCGGGCCGGGTGCTTTGCCCTGTGCACGCGCGTCCCCTGCTGGCCCCTTCGCTCGCCAAGTTCTGGGGCCGTTGCTGGAATCGCTGGGTCAGCGACTGGCTGCGCCATCTGATTTTTGCGCCGTTGCTGCGCAGGCCGTACTGGGCGGCGATGGCTGTTTTCGTCGTCTCGGGTCTCTGGCATGAAATTGTGTTTGAGCTGCCCTACTATCTGGCCGGACATACACCGGCCTTCGGCTCGATGACCCTGTTTTTTCTCGTCCAGGGGTTGGCGCTGCTGATCGAGCCGAAGTTTATCCGTCGCCAGCCGCTGCTGCGACGGCTCTACGCCTGGGTCGCGGTGGTTGGGCCGTCGCCGCTGCTCTTCAACGATGCCTTCCGCTGGGCCTTTATGCTCTGAGCAGGACCAACGCGCCAACTTTCTCCAGCCCCGCTGCGGATGCTGTGGAGCTGGATGCCTACCAGTAGAACCGAGTCGTCGGGCTCAATCCGCCTGGCGTCGATAGAGTGCCTCGGCTGTATTGCCGAGGATCCACGCTTTGTCGGCGGCGGAAAGAAAGTCCAGTTCTTCTTCGATAACGCGAAAGCCCACCGCGTCTCCGCGCTGCGGATTCTCGGGAAACCCGGTACAGCCCAGCATTCGGTCGGGACCGAATGCCTCGTACACCGCTTTTACGTAAGGGTGGAGGTCTTCGTGCGGCCAGGGTTGGGTGGAGATCCCGTCGATCCGGGTCGCTTTGACGTAGAGATTGGGATGTTTGGACGCTGCGAGGAGCAGCCTGAAATCGCCGTCCAGCCCGGTGGCGAGATCGGGTTCGCCGAGGTGGTCGACGATCACGTTGACTTCGGGAAAACGCGCCAGGATCGGTTCGAGGAGCGGGATCTGGTTGCAGCGCCCGAACCAAGTGAAGGGAACGCCCAGCCGCCGGGCTCTGTCCCAGAGCGCTTGCTGTCCCTCGCTCGAGAGCCACGAAGCGTCCTGGTCGCGAATCGGATAGAGTCGCATGCCCTGCACGCCGTGTTCTCGATAGAGGCGTTCCATTTTTTCGGGCGCGTCGGGTTGCAGCGGATCCAGGAGCGCGACCCCGTGCAGTCGGTCGGGAAACCGTCTGAGCGCGGCGCAGAGGTAACTATTGTCGTACCCGTGGTACATGCACTGGATGAGCACCGTGCGATCGATCTGGTTGAGATCCATGAAGCGGATGAGATCCTCGACCAGTCCCGGGTACTCGGGGCGCTGGGGCGACATATCGTCGTTGTGAGGAAACGGCGCTTCGCCGAGTGTCCACACGTGTACATGAGCATCGATTCGCATGATCAACTCCCTCTTTTGTCGCCGGAAGGTGCGATAGGCCGACGAACAGGGTTCGGTTTGATCCGCCTGAGTGCCAGCCCGGGCGGTGTTGGCTGCCTTGGCCTGGTTTCCGGCGGTCGGGATCAGTGGATTTTTCGCTCCAACTCCGCTGCCAGGGCTGCGGCGATAAGAGCCCGCGTTTCGTCGAGATGGGCCTGTGAGTACGCGTCCAGGGTTGGGGATGGGGAGTCGAGGAGTGCGTTGATTCCGGTGGCGATCTCTTTCAGATCGACTCTGGCCAGAGCGCGGGCATCTTCGGGGCCTCCTGCGGACGGATCGACCAGCAGGCCGACTAATTTGTCGAGGTGGGCGCGTTGCAGGTTGCGGCGAAAACTGTCGATCGAGGTTTCGGTTTCGAGCTCGGCCCAGATCGCCTGCCGCAACTCGGCGAAGAGTTCCGGCATGGTGAACGGATCGCGTTCCTCGTAGCGCAGCTCCAGATCCTGCACTCGGCTCAGCAGGAGCGGATCGTAGAGTCGGTGCAGCGGTTGGCGCTGGATATTGAGTACTACCTCGTGGATCGGGTAGTCGATCCGCCGCTGCTTCCGGACCGAGCCGGTGAAATCCGACCAGCGCTCAGGTGCGAGCTTATTGAGCAGCTCGGGCGTCCAGGCGAAGGCCTTGGCCCCGAAGACATGCTCGGTCAGAAAGGCCAGCGCCTCGCGCTGCCGGGCGGCCGATACCGGTACCATCGGTGCTCTTCCATTCGGGTCGCCGACGTGATCCCGGTGGTGGTAGATGCCGCCGATATAGCGGGAAACGTTGCCGACTCCGGTCCAGTACGGCCGGAACCCCTGGCGAAAAACCCGTCTGAGCTTCTGGTAGCGCGCCCCTTTCAGCTCGAAGCGATCCTCGACCTTGTGCCACAATTCGCGTGAGAGTTCGATCCGGTCGCGATAGTACTGGATCGAATCGTCGCCGAGATCCCAGCGCGCCGCGGAAGGGTCGATTCCCCGGGTCCAGTAGAAGGCGTCTTCGTCGGTGCCGTAGGGCAGGTCGGGGTCGGCGACCCGGGCGGCGATCCGGTCCAGGATCTTGCGCTCGCTCTCGGGGCTCTCGGCGTCGATCGGGCTGTAGGCGTATTCGATCGCCCAGTAGTCATAAGGCCCGAGAGCGGTCTGGAAATAATGCCCCTGGGTCTCTCCCTCGGGTGCCAGGTTGACCGGGTTATAGTCCATCACCGAGCTGGAGATGCCCTCTTTGCCGGTAAGCTTTTCGTCGGCGAGCTCCGCGGCGGTGTGGATGGTGCTACCCTTGAAGTTGTGTCTGAGCCCCAGCGTATGGCCGACCTCGTGGCTGACCAGGTCCACGATCAGCTGATGCAGGTACTTCTCCATATCGGCGTTGGTCTGCCGCGCCTGCAGCAGCTGCCAGCCGAAGGACGCCTCGCGCACGGCTCCCTGCGAGAATGCGCAGCGGCTTTGTGCTTTATGGCTCAAAAGGCCCAGAGCGATTGCCGCCGAGTCGCCGATAGCCATTTGCTCGGTGCCGAGCGGATCGGCGTACTCCTCGAATTCCAGATAGATATAGCGGAGATAATCGGCGCTGATGCGGATATCCGCGTCGTAGATCTGCCCGGTGAACGGATTGGTATGCGATGGTCCGACCGCGTAGCCCGCGCCGGGGCGGACCATCCAGCGCACCGTGCTGTAGCGGGCATCGGCCGGATCCCACTCGGCATCGTCGGCTTGTTCTTTGACTACGATCGCATTTTCGAAACCGATCCGCTCGAAGGCGTCGTTCCAGAGCAGAATCCCTTCCTTTACCGCCGCGCGATACTCGACTGGAATGGTGTTCTCCAGCCAGAAAGTGATCGGTCGCTTCGGCGGTGAGCGTTTGAATTTCGGCTCGGCTTTTTCCAGATGCCAGCGGTCGATGTAGCGGACATAGGGCGATTCCTGCAGGACCGAAGTGTAGTCCTGGTACATGGTCAGGAAATGGCCGATCCGATCGTCGGCCAGGCGCGGACGGTAATCGGTCTCGGGCAGGCTGGCCAGGCTGTAGCGGTAGGTATGGCGGAAACTGCGGCTATCGGGCAGGGTCGGCACGGCGATTTTAGGTGCTGAAGTGGTAAAATGCAGCACTACCTCGATCTCGGTATTCTCGGGAAAGGATTTTAGCGCGCCGAAATAGCTGTTTTCTCCGTCGAACCGGTAGGAAACGCTCTTGATCTGCTCGGTGAAGATGAATTCGACCATCCCGATATCCTGGACAAAGAAGCTGCTCGGATCGACCAATACTGCCCCGGACTCAGGGTGAGGTCTGCCTTCGACGACGGTGCTGCCGACGATCGAATCGGAGAGGTGCCGACTGAGCGCGCGGTGGATCGCCGCGTCTTGGTCGGCGCGATAATAGACGTTGGGATGCGTGAAGAAGACCTTCTTGCCGATTCGCTCAAAGGTGAAAGGGAAGTTGTACATCATCGCCGCCGAATCGAAGAAATAGCCGTCCCCTCGTTCGCGGGTGACCGTACAGAGGAAAAGCTGGTCGAATTGCGCCGGCTCGAGTGCCATATAGACCTTGTTTTCTTCCGAGTCTCGGTAGAGGGTGAAAAGGCCTTCGATTTTTTCGAAATCCTCGATCAGCTCCTTGAATGACGGTCCCTCCTCTTCGTCCTCCTTCTCTCCTTCCTCCTCCTGGTCCTCGGCGACGGCGCTAGTATCGGACTCGGCCTCCTCGCTTTGATCCTCCTCCGCCCATATGCGATTCGACCCAGGCAGAAGCAACAAGAGCGCGGCGACCAGCAGCAAGAAAACCATCATAAACTCCTTCAGATATGCGTATCGATCTCCAATAGCGGGGGATAATAGCCAGAAAAGAGAGCCGAGGCCAGGGTTGCGGACCCGTTTCGGCACTGGCCCGGGTCGCTAGAGCACTCTCGTTCCGGTGGTCGGCGTTTGGGGGTTACGCGAACGGATTCGAGCCTGATTGGGTCCATTAATTCCTCGGCGATCGGGGTTTGAGGGGCCGGGTGAGAATGCTCGATCTAATGGGGTTGAAAAAATTGAGTTCGCCGGTGCATCGATACCGCTCCGCTCAGTGCCGGCCTATGGTTGAGGTTTTTTGCGCCGATTCGCGATAGGACCGCTCCGGTCCCTAATGGAATCGGGGTGCTATCGTATGCCGCGGTGAGAACCTATATTATCCGCATGATCCGCCGCTAAGTGCCGACACATTCGCCGCTGGCGAGGGTTCAGCACCGATCGGCGCTATTCGATAGAGAAAGGATAGATTATGAAACGCATTGGAACGTTTTTTCTGAGCGCAGTCCTGGCACTTGTCAGTGCTGCAGAAGCCGATGATACATCGCGGCGGCAGGCACTGGCGGCGCAGCTCCTGGATGCGATGCAGATGGAGAAGCAGATGGAATCGCAAGTCGATGCGATGAAAGCGTCGATCGGTCAAATGGTGCCCGGAGGGGCAGGGGCCGGAGCGGGATCCGAGTTCCTGGACTTGATCCTCGCAGAGATGAGCTTCGAAAACTTGAAGAGCGAATACGTCGCGGTTTATGCCGAAGTTTTCACCGCGGCAGAGCTGCAGGGGCTGCTGGCGTTTTACCGCAGTCCAGTTGGCCGCAGCTGGGCTGAGAAACAGCCGGAGGTGGATATGCGGCTTATGCAGATTTACCAGAGCAAGATGGCCAAGCTGATGCCCCGGATCATGGAGGAGATGACGAAAAATATGCCGCAAGGTATGTCCGATATGATGCTGCAAGGCGCTGAACCGGCTCTTGCCCCCGCTGCTGCGGACGAGTCTGAATAGGCTGCGGCGCCCCAGTCGCTTTTACCGAAAGGATAGTGTTGAATATGACCGATGAAGATCTGGTGCGCTATGAGGCCGACGGCGCAGTGACCATCGATACTCCGTTCAGCACCGCGGAGTTGGATCGCGCCGAAGCGGCCTGGGATCGGCTCAAAGCCGACGGCGGCGCACCCTACGAAGATCCGGACTATCTCGAGGTGGTGCAGCATCCCTATTTCGAGGAGGTTGCGCGCAAGGTTCTCAGGGCCGAGGCGGTGCACCTGTGGTGGGGGCTCTCGCCGCACGAGCGCGCGCCGGTCGCGCCGCCCTATGCCGACCCGCACGAGCAATGGGCCAATGGTTGCCATATCGATATACAGGCGACACTCGACGATTTCAATGCGACGCCGCGCAGGATGCGGGCCGAGTTGTGGTTCTGGCTCAATGACGTACCGGCCCACCGCGGTGCGATGCGGATCCTGCCGGGCTCCCACCGTTTGATCATGGCGCACTGGGGACGGGTGCTGCGGCCCGAGCACAAAGCCGAACTGCCCCGGGTACACGGGCTGCGGCCCGAGCCGGTACCGAATACCGCGCACGCCTATCCCGAATACGTCCCCGATCTGGGCGACACGCCCTGGGTTGAGTGCGAGCCAACGCCTTTCGTTGCGCGCCGCGGGCAGATCCTGGTACTCTGCAGCGCGGGGCTGCATTCCGCCTGGCAGAACGAAGACGCGGTGCCGCGCAAGGCGATGGGTACATCGTGGGCCGCTGCCGGGGTACGCTGCGGGCTGCCGAAGCCCCAGCGCGACGATCTGATGGCCTTTTTTCCCGAACTCCGGCGGCGGCTGCGCCCGGACCGCGCGCATATCGTACCCGATGACTTCGACTGGCTCTTCGAGAGTAATTACGAGCCCAGATGGCCGGAGACCTTTCTGCCGGGCACTTGACTTTAGCGCATTTTAGCGTATTTCCTCTAGATCAGGCATTTGTGTGTTCGCCCAGTAAAAATTCAATGATCCGATTGCATGTCCGACAAAGAGAATACATCGGCTGAAAACCGCTGGTATCACAATCTGGTCCGCTGGTTCGACTCCTCCACACCGTACCGCGACGAACTCATCAGTCGCTATGGAGTCGAATGGCTTCGAGTTTTGCCCTTTGCACTGGTACACCTGGCCTGCCTGGGCGTGTTCTGGGTCGGGTGGAGTCCTGTGGCCGTGGGTTTTGCGCTCGCCGCCTATTGTGTGCGGATGTTCGCCATCACCGGTTTTTACCACCGCTATTTTTCCCATCGCACCTACCGCACCTCGCGCTGGGCCCAATTCATCTTCGCGGTACTGGGTAATAGCGCATTGCAGCGGGGGCCTTTGTGGTGGGCTGCCCATCACCGCCACCACCACCGCTACTCCGACCAGGAGCCCGATCCGCACTCGCCGCATCAGCACGGCTTTTGGTGGAGTCATATCTTCTGGATCACCTCGCGGCAGCATTTTCCGACTAAAGTCGATGCGGTGCGCGATCTGGCGCGCTTTCGCGAGCTGCACCTGCTCAACCGCTTCGACTTTGTCGTGCCGACGCTTTTTGCCCTGGCGATTTATGCGATCGGAGCTTTGCTGGAGTTCTATGCACCCCAGCTGGGTACCAACGGCTGGCAACTCCTGATCTGGGGATTCTTCGTTTCGACGATCTTGCTATTCCACGCTACATCGACCATAAATTCGCTGGCGCACCAGTTCGGCCGTCGTCGCTATCCCACCGACGACCACAGTCTCAACAATTGGTTTCTGGCGCTGATCACCTTCGGCGAGGGATGGCATAACAACCACCACTATTGCCCGGGTGCCTGCAGGCAGGGCCACTATTGGTGGGAAGTGGATCTGACCTACTACGGGCTTAAAGCTCTCAGCTGGCTGGGCATCATCTGGGATTTGCACCCGGTTCCCGATCGCGCCTACGCCGAACCCAAGGGATGAACGTCGAGAGTGAAAAGGGTGAGCCCGGTAGGGTCGCCATCGTCGGCAGCGGGATCTCGGGATTGGTCGTGGCCCATCTTTTGCACCCGCACTGCGAGATCACTCTCTTCGAAGCCGACGATCGAATCGGGGGTCATACCCATACCCATTCGCTTGAGCAGCAAGGTCTCAGTTATGCGGTTGATTCGGGGTTCATCGTCTACAATGAGCGGACCTATCCGAATTTTATCCGCCTCCTAGAACAGCTGGGCGTCGAAACGCAGCCAAGCGATATGAGTTTCAGCGTCCAGTCTGCGGCCAGCGGCCTCGAATACAACGGGACCTCGCTCAATCGTCTCTTTGCTCAGCGGCGCAATCTCTTGCGCCCGTCGTTCCATCGAATGCTCCGCGATATTCTGCGCTTTTACCGCGAGGCCGGCGAATTGCTCGAGGGTGGCGATCATACCACTACGCTGGGAGAGTATCTGGAGCAGAACCGCTATGGAGACGAGTTCGTCAATGATCATATCATCCCGATGGGTGCGGCGATCTGGTCGGCCGACCCGGCCAGGATGCACGAGTTCCCGGCGCAGAACTTTGTTCGTTTCTTCCACAATCACGGATTTCTCCAGCGCAAGGATCGGCCGCGCTGGCGCGTGGTTCGGGGTGGCTCCCAGCGCTATGTCGACGCACTGACCCGGCCCTTCCCTGAGCGAATTATGCTCAGTACTCCGGTCGAGTCGATCACGCGTCGGCAGGACGGGGTCGAGATTCGCTGCAAGGAGCGCGACCCACAGTGCTTTGACGAAGTCGTTATCGCTACCCATAGCGACCAGGCCTTGCAGATGCTCGCGGACCCGAGCCCGGCCGAGCGCGAGATTCTCGGTGCGATCGGCTATCAGCGCAACGATACCACGCTGCACAGCGATGCCCGGCTACTGCCGCGGCAGCGCCGGGCCTGGGCCAGCTGGAACTACTACCTGCCATCGGGCCCGAGCCCATTGCCGACCGTGACCTACAACATGAACATCCTGCAGACCCTGCGCAGCCCGAAGCCCTTTTGCGTCACGCTCAACCGCGATAGCGAAATCGACTCCGAACAGATCTTCGACCGTATGGTCTATCACCATCCGATCTTCAACCGGGCGGCGCTGGAGGCCCAGAATCGCCGCGACGAAATAAGCGGCATCAATCGCACTCATTATTGTGGAGCCTATTGGGGCTACGGCTTTCACGAGGACGGCGTGGTCTCGGGGCTGGCCGTCGCCCGTCACTTCGGACAGGATCTTTGAGCGATGCAGAGCTGTATCTACGAAGGTCGCGTCCGCCATCGCCGTTTCGCCCCGGTCGAAAATATGTTTCGCTACCGACTTTTTATGATGTACCTGGATCTGGCCGAGTTGCCGGGGCTCTTCGATGAGTATAGCCTATGGTCTCCCGAGCGTCCCAACCTCGCTCATTTTCGCCGCCGCGATCACCTCGGCGCAGCAGAAATTCCACTAGACCAGAGTGTGCGCGAAGTGGTGCGTCAGCAGACCGGCAACTCGGTCGATGGCCCGATTCGGCTGCTGACCCATTTGCGCTATTTCGGCTACCGCTTTAATCCGGTCAGCTTTTTCTTCTGTTTCGATCGGCAGGGCCGTGAAGTCGAGACGATCGTCGGCGAAGTCAACAATACGCCCTGGGGCGAACAGCATCCCTATGTCCTGAGCGAGGCTCTGAACCTGGGTTCGGCGCGAAAAAAGCGCTATCGCTTCGCCAAAGCTTTTCACGTTTCACCCTTTATGAGCATGGAGCAGGAGTACACCTGGTACTTCACTACTCCGGGCCGCTCTCTGGTGATCCAGATGGAAAATCGCGAGGCCCAGAATCGCTTCTTCGACGCGACACTGACCATGCGGCGGACCGAGATTTCCGCTCGGTCTCTGAGCCGGGTACTCTTGCAGTATCCGCTGATGACCGCCCGCATCGTAGCCGCTATCCACTGGCAGGCCCTCCGGCTCTATCTCAAGAAATGTCCGTTTTATCCACACCCCAAATGGCAGGCTGTAGAGACGCATTCATGAGCGAAACCACCCTGATTCGTGCCGCGCAAAGTCGCAGCGCTATTCGTTCGGGCCGCTGGGACGATTTGGCGCGCAAGCTTGTTTTCAACAAACTAGAGCAGTTCAGTACCGGGCAGATCGCGATTAGTGAAAACGGAGCGACGCATTTTTTCGGCGTCGATGACGACACGCTCAAAGCCTCGGTCGAGGTCCATGACCCGCGCTTCTATCGTTCTATGGCGCTGGGCGGCAGTCTGGGTGCTGCCGAAGCGTATCTCGATGGCCAGTGGACCACCGATGATCTGACTGCCGTCTGTCGGATCGTTTTGCGCAATAGCGATACCCGCTGGCAAATGGAAAAGGGTTGGGCGCGGTTGGGACGGCCGTTGAACCGTCTCTTCCACACTCTGCATCGCAATACCGCCAGGGGGAGCCGGCGCAATATTGCTGCTCACTACGACCTCGGCAATGATTTTTTCCGTCTCTTCCTCGACGAGACGATGATGTATTCGAGCGCGATTTTTCCGCGCAGTGATGCTTCGTTGGAAGAAGCGGCGGTTTATAAAGTCGATCGGATCTGTCGCAAACTCGATCTGCATCCCGGCGACCACCTGCTCGAAATCGGCACCGGCTGGGGCGGCTTTGCCTTGCATGCGGCCACCCACTACGGTGCCCGAGTCACCACCACGACCATTTCGCGTCAGCAGTACGAGTTGGCGGTTGAGCGGGTGGCCGAAGCCGGGCTAGCGGATCGGATAGATATCGTCCTTGAGGATTATCGAGATCTCCGGGGACAATACGACAAGTTGGTGTCGATAGAGATGATCGAAGCGGTCGGCCATCACTACTACGATGCCTATTTTGCCGCTTGCGGGCGCTTGCTCAAGCCCGATGGGCTGATGCTATTGCAGGCGATCACTATCAGTGACTGGGTTTTCCAGGACCATATCCACAGCGTCGATTTCATCAAGCGCTATATCTTCCCCGGATCCTGTATCCCGTCGCTGGCGGCGCTGGCCGGAGCGCTGGCCGCTTCTTCCGATCTGCGGATGGTTCATCTCGAGGATATTGGTCCGCACTATGCACGTACTCTGGCCGCCTGGCGCGACCGTTTTATGGCCCGTTTAGACGAGGTGCGCGCGCTCGATCTGCCGGAGGAGTTTATCCGCATGTGGGAGTATTATTTTTGTTATTGCGAGGCCGGTTTCAGCGAGCGCTATATCTCCGACGCGCAAATTCTGCTGGCCAAACCGCAAAACCGGCGTCGCTCGATCCTGCCTGATCTGGCCGATGAATCCGCTTAGCGCGATCGGTTGGGGGGCGCTCTTTGCCGGCCTGGTCATGGTGACGACCTGGCTGATTCAGCGGCGCACCGGCGATGCCGGAATCGTCGATGTGGTCTGGGCGGCTTCTATCGGCATCTTGGCTCTGGCCTATGCCCAGGGGGGAAGCGGAGTACTGGAGCGCCGAGTGCTGGTGGGTGTTTTCGGCGCGCTCTGGTCGTTGCGCCTGGCGTGCTATCTCTTCGTTGACCGGGTGCGGGCCAACGAGGAAGACGGCCGTTATCAGCTTTTGCGCCAGCTCTGGGGCGCACGAGCCTCGCTTTATTTTTTCCTTTTTTTCCAAGTCCAGGCTCTGCTGGTGGTCGTCTTTGCCCTGCCCTTTTTTTTAGTCGCGCAGAATACCGCGCCTCTATCTTGGTTGGATGGATTGGGTATCGCCATTTTCTGCTTTGCCCTCAGCGGCGAGAGTCTGGCCGACCGACAGCTCGCCCGCTTTCGCCGCACGGCGGAGAACAAAGGTCGCACCTGCCGCCAGGGCCTCTGGCGCTACTCGCGGCATCCCAACTACTTCTTCGAGTGGCTGCACTGGTGGGCTTATCTGCCCCTGGCTCTGGGGGCGAGTTGGGGGTTGCTCAGTCTGGCCGCACCTGCGGCGATGCTCTACCTGCTCTTTTTTATTACCGGTATTCCCTATACAGAGAAACAGGCGCTCAGGAGCCGCGGCGATGAGTACCGCGCCTACCAGCGCAGCACCAGTGCGTTCTTTCCCTGGTTTCCGCGCGAGGAAGTCTCATGAAAAAGGTTATCGAATGGGCCGAGCGAGGCCTGGTACCCGACGTGCTGATCCGCGTCGGGATTCGCCGATTGCTGCGCCACAGGATCAGATCGATCACCCCGCCGACCAGCGAAGCCGCTCATAGCGCCAAACGAGAGTTTCTGCACTCGATGGCCGATAGTGTCGTAGCCCTGCACACTGAAGAAGCCAACGATCAGCACTACGAGTTACCGCCGGAGTTTTTCGTGCAGGTGTTGGGCCGCCACCTCAAATACAGTTGTTGCTACTATCCGTCGGGCGATGAGGACCTCGACCAAGCCGAAGCAGCGATGCTCGCTCTCTGCGCCGAGCGTGCGGGTCTCGAAGACGGAATGGAGATCCTGGAGTTGGGGTGTGGCTGGGGTTCGCTGACGCTGTGGATGGCGGCTCATTATCCGCAGAGTCGAATCACCGCGGTGTCCAATTCACATGGTCAGCGAGAGTTCATCGAAGGCCGCTGCCGCGAGCTGGGTCTGAGCAATGTCGAGGTCATTACCTGCGATGCCAATCGGTTTGAGCCGGCAGGCGAGTTCGACCGCGTGGTCTCGGTCGAGATGTTTGAGCATCTGCGCAACTGGCGCGAGATGCTCAAGCGCATCGACGGCTGGCTGCGCCCGGGAGGCCGGGCCTTTTTTCACGTTTTCTGCCATCGCCACTATCCGTACTTGTTCGAGGTCAGAGACGGCGACGACTGGATGTCCAAGTATTTTTTCACCGGCGGTCTGATGCCTTCGGCGGATCTCTTTCACTATTTCCAGGAGGACCTGGTTGTAGAGGATCACTGGTATTTTAAGGGTTCCCATTACTCCCGTACCGCCAGGCACTGGATCGCCAAGATGGATCGCCGGCGCGACGAGATTCTGCCGTTGCTCGTCGAACGCTATGGCCAGCGGGAAAGCCGCCTCTGGTTCCAGCGCTGGCGGATCTTCTTTATGTCGTGCGAGGAGTTATGGGGTTTGGACGGGGGCGAGGAATGGGGCGTGACTCACTATCTGCTCGCCAAGCGCTCTGCATCCGGTGGCAGCGCTTGAGTCCGATCAGAGCTCTCGATCCATCGCTGGTGGTGCATGGGTCTGTACTGGGTGCTAATGAGGCGGTTCAGCGCAGGTCTGGGTCTTCCTCTGTTATCGCATAGTCGCAGCGATCATCGCCAGCACCAGCAGCGAGCGCAGACTCCAGAGAGCGGTGCGCAACCAATTGGTGCTCACCAGCCGGCGGTGGGCTCCGGCGTCGAACCCGGCAGCCAGTTTGCGGTGCATCGGCACCTGCAGCCGCCAGGTCGATACCCAAATCAAGCCCAAGGCCAGAAACCCCAGCCAGGGGATGATGGGGGGTACTGCGATCGGTTGCCACTGCAATAGGAGCAGGCCGCTAATCAGTTCGACCAGCATTGGAGCCGCGACAACCCGCGTCGTGAATCGGGTATGGCGGTTTTCGTATTCGGCAAAATAACCTTCGCCGACCCGGGACATCAGTGGATAATGCACCACCTGGACAAACCAGATCAATCCGGTCATAAAGAGCGTAGAGGCTGCGTGAACGACCAGAATCCATTCGCTTTTCATAAGGGGTGCACAGGTTGCGCCAGGGGCATTTCTACCTCGTGAGCTCGGCAGCGCTTTCGATCGGGCTGGTGGCAGCGGAAATTGTGGACCTGTTTAAATCAGAAACCCGTTATATTACTATATAAATGAGAGAGTGCGGATTTGTCCAACTGGAGATACTCGCCATGTGAAAGGAGCAGGATATGAAACCCAGAATCAGCTCGCGACACGGCACCATCAGCCAGAAGACTAAGGAACATATAGATAAGTCTTGCACCAAACTCGAATACTATTCCGATCGGATCATGGATTGTGAGGTAGTACTCGATAAGACCAAACGCGGCGACAAAGTAGAGATTATTGTCAAGGTACCGCAAAGTACCTTTGCATCCTCGGTGACGGGTGAAAATCTGTACAAAGCGCTGGCTGGGGCCGGAAACAAGATCCAAACCCAGTTGAAGAAACACCACGACAGGCTTGTGTCTCACCATTGAAGCTATTTTGTGTCAGGAGGATGGGCGACTGAATTTCGTTGGGGATAAGGGTCGTCCATCCTCGCCCAAGATGTCCGGGCCATTGTCACGAATCCCGCCTCCCCCTATCTTTATCTAGCTATTTATACCATTTCTTTCACTATGGCTCACGCTGATCTATGATTGTTGGTATTCCTCAGGAGACCTTCGCCGGCGAGTTTCGGGTCGCGCTGGTTCCCGATGCGGTCTCTGCCCTCTCGGACCAGAATGTGGAAATTCTGGTCGAATCCGCTGCTGGTAGGGCAGCCGGGTTTACCGATTCATTGTACGTCGATCGCGGAGCCCGGATCGCTGCCGATCGCGATGAGATTTTCTCCCGTGCCGATGTGGTTTTGCAGGTGCGCACCTTTGGCGCCAATCCGCAGGCTGGACGCGACGATTTGGCGCGCACTCGTACGGGTCAGGTTTTTATCGGATCCGCGGACCCGCTGACGGCCGGCCCGCAATTGCGCGAGATGGCCTCGGCGGGCGCGACCCTATTCGCGATGGAGTTGATTCCGCGGATCACCCGGGCTCAGAGCATGGATATCCTCTCGTCGATGGCGACCATCGGGGGCTATAAGGCGGTCTTGCTGGCTGCCGAAGCGCTGCCGCGGATCTTTCCGCTTTTAATGACCGCTGCCGGCACCCTGACTCCTGCGCGGGTGTTTATCATCGGTGCCGGGGTTGCTGGACTCCAGGCCATTGCGACTGCCCGCCGTCTGGGCGCAGTGGTTCAGGCGTACGATGTCCGCCCGGCGGTCAAAGAGCAGATCGAGAGTCTCGGGGCCGAGTTTATCGAGTTGGATATCGACTCGGGGGACTCCGAGGACGCGGGTGGTTACGCTACGGCGCAGGACGAGGAATTTTATCGCCGTCAGCGCGAGGAATTGGCCAAAGTCGCCGCAGCGAACGACGTGGTTATCACTACTGCAGCGATCCCCGGTCAGGACGCTCCGCTGCTGATTACTGCAGAGGCGGTGCACGCGATGGAGTCGGGCTCGGTCATTGTCGACCTGGCGGCCGAGCGCGGCGGCAACTGTGAGTTGACGCGTCCGGGGGAAACGGTGGTGGAGGGAGAGGTACAGATCATGGGGCCGCTCAATCTACCGGCGACCGTGCCCTACCACGCCAGCCAGATGTATTCGCACAATATCGCGACCTTCCTGCAGCATCTGCTGGGCGACGAGGGGCTGGAGTTCGATATCGAAGATGAGATTACGCGTGAAACTCTGGTGATACGCGATGGCCAGATCGTCCATCCGCGCATCCGCGAAAGCGATTCTCAAGGAGACGATTGATGGAAGATCTCGTCGTCACGCTGACGGTCTTTGTGCTGGCGGTCTTCGTTGGATTCGAAATCATCACCAAGATCCCGCCTACGCTGCACACACCGCTGATGTCGGGTTCGAACGCCATTTCGGGTATTACGCTGGTGGGTGCTCTGCTCTCCGCTGGCGAGCACACCGGGCTTGCCACCTATCTCGGGCTAGCGGCAGTGATATTTGCTACGATCAATGTGGTCGGCGGCTTCATGGTCACACACCGGATGCTGGGCATGTTCAAGAGGCGGGATTAGGCGATGCAAGCGGTGCTGATCAATACGGTCTACCTGATTGCCTCGGTCCTCTTCATCCTCGGTCTCAAAGGGCTGACGCACCCGCGTACGGCGGTGCGCGGCAACCTCCTGGGTGCTCTGGGTATGTTCTCGGCGGTCGTCGCGACCCTGCTCAAGGAACAAATTCTACCCGTTGAGTACATCCTGATCGGGGCAATTATCGGTGCGTTGATCGGAGCAGTGCTGGCGCTGAAGATTCCGATGACCTCGATGCCCGAGCTGGTGGCTGTATTCAATGGCCTGGGTGGTGGTGCCTCGGTGCTGGTAGCCGGTGCGGCGCTGGTTGAGCAGAGTGCGCCTTCGAACCAGTTCACCGTATCGACGGCGGTTTCGGGCCTTATCGGGGCTGTGACCTTCTGGGGCAGTATCGTGGCGTTCTTCAAGCTGATGGAATTGCTCAAGGGGCTGGTGCAATTTCCCGGACAGCAAATCTTCAACGGGCTGCTGACCCTGGTCACTGTGGGCCTGGGCGCCTGGCTGGTACTCGAGCCGGGCCAGGTGAATACGTTCTGGATTATGGTGGGTGTGGCTTCGGTGCTGGGTGTATTGCTGGTGGTGCCCATCGGCGGTGCGGATATGCCGGTAGTGATCGCGCTGCTCAACTCTTGCTCGGGCTTGGCGGCGGCGGCTACTGGTTTCGTGCTCGAAAATACCGTGTTGATCATCGCCGGTTCACTGGTCGGGGCCTCGGGACTGATCCTGACCCAGATCATGTGTCGGGCGATGAACCGCTCGCTGGCCAGCGTATTTTTCGGTGGTGTCGGGGCTGATACCGCCGCGTCGGGAGCCAGCGATGATGAGGTCTACGCCGGCAAGATCAAGGCGACTTCGGCCGAAGAAGTGGCGATGCT
>MDTE01120206.1_pt1 | contig 36346 bp, 37 predicted proteins | sample 811231 | NCBI WGS metagenome assembly MDTE01 (sample SAMN05326651, study PRJNA326480) | marine metagenome | isolation source: seawater | place: Indian Ocean: Red Sea | collected 2010 | reverse complement strand
ACACTAGCTTCCATATAAATCTAAGAATAAATTTATATGTGATTGAAGTGTGTACGACAAATTTTGGTAACCTTAACCGTCCACACTTCTCTTCTTAAAATATTTACAAATTAAATAGCTAATCAGGCTAAAAAGCCTGATAAATATAACTTTTTTAGAGTTAAGTGGAACGCTTATATGCTAAAAAATTGATAAATCAAGCTATTAGATGTAAAAAAATGTGTTAAAAAACCCTTAAAATACTATGTTTTTCGATGTTAGAGAATTTGATTAAAAAAACTTTGTTTCAAAAAATTAGAGACTTTCAATCATTTATTTTATTGCTTTGTCTTGTAACAATAACAATTTTCATAATCAATTTGTATGAAAAATTTAAAACAGATCAAATTAAAGATTTTAAAAATATTTTACAAAACACTTATTTGCAAAAAACATTGATTTCAGTCTCTAAATCTTTAGAGCCACGATTTGAAACTATAAACTACGTAGTTAGTTCGGGAGAAAGTTTTGAAAAAATTTTAGATGAAATTGAAATTGAAAGCAAAGAAAAAACAAAATTTTTAAATTATTTTTTAAACAAAAAATTAAAATTTAAAATTTATGAAAATCAAAAAATTACATTTGAAATTGATAATTTAAAGAACAGGAAAATAACTAAAATAGTAATCCCTATAAATAAAAAAAAAGACTTAATAATTTCTTACAATAAATCAAACAAATTAAAAACAGTTGAATTAAGTAAAGAACTTTCTTTAAATTTAGTATATAGAGAAAATTTTATAAAAAATAGTTTATATAAATCTGCTATTGATAAAAATATTGATCCAAATATCATTGTTCAATTCGCGCAAATTTATGGTTTCCAAGTAGACTTTCAAAGGGACATAAGAAAAAATGATAGTTTTCAGATAGTTTTTGAAGAATTTAAAAACGATAATAATAAAACTGTTGATTATGGAAATATTTTATATGCTAATTTAATTCTACAAGGAAAATCTTTAGAATTATATCATTTCAATTCTGAAAAAGAAAAAATAAACGATCACTTTGAAGCAAACGGCCAAAGTATAAAAAAAACATTAATGAAAACTCCGATTAATGGAGCGAGATTATCATCTAGTTATGGGATGCGTAAACATCCTATACTAGGATATAATAAAATGCACCAAGGCACTGACTTTGCAGCTCCTATGGGTACTCCGATAATGGCCTCTGGAAGTGGTAAAATATTAAAAGCAGGTTGGTGTGGTGGTGGTGGCAATTGTGTTAAAATAAGACACAATAGCACTTACTCTACAGTATATGCACACATGTCAAAATTTGCTAGAGGGATTAAAAAAGGTGTTAGAGTTTCTCAAGGTCAGATAATAGGTTATGTTGGATCAACTGGTATGTCAACAGGGCCGCATTTACATTATGAAGTAATTAAAAATGGAAAAAAAATTAATTCGCAGACACTTAAATTACCATCAGGAAAGAAACTAAAAGGAAAAACTAGAGAGGATTTTGAATTAGCAAAAATAAAGATAGATGTTTTAAAGTCTGAATTAATAAATAGTCAAAATTAGTTTTCTTCTACTTGAAGTTTTGTTTCTTCTTTTAAATCTTTTTCTCTAACCTCTTTTAAACTAATTTGATTTGTAGCTTCTTGGTTTTTTTCTTTATGATTTGTGTGATTGTTAAAATTTTCTGTAATTCTAATAAAATGCTCCGCATGTTGCATGTAATTTTCATACAAAATTTTGTCACCATGCGATAATGCCTCTCTAGCTAGATCAGAATATTTTTGTATTAGTTTTGGAGAATTGAAGTTACCTCTAGAAAAGTTTTTCTTTTTGAAATCTGCTACATTTCCCAAAGCAGAATTAACACTTTGATCATTTGAGGTGAGTTTTAGACCCTTTTCAAAGTTGTTATTTCTAAATCTTCTTCTATTATTTTTAAAATTTCTCATCTATTAACTTTTCTGGCAATTATACATCTTTTGATTTTTTGGTAGTCTTTAATTACCTTTGAAATACGAAAGTAATTTTTTTTTAATATCTCAGACACTTTAAAATATTGACCTTGACCAATCTCCATTGCTAATAAACCATTATTTTTTAATATAAATTTGCTCTGTTTTATTACTTTTTCGATAATAATTGTTCCGTTATTCCCACCAAAAAGAGCTTCACTAGGTTCATAACCTTTTACACTCAAATCGAGATTATTATATCCAATTTTATCGATGTAAGGTGGATTTGAAACAATTAAATCATATTTATTGTTGTAAATGTTGTCAATATCAGAATTAATAAATTTAATTCTATTCTCAATATGTTGTATTTTTGCATTAGTTTTTGCCATTTTAATTGCTAAGTTAGAAATATCTATGCCTGTCCCTTTCCATTTAGATTTTTCTTTTAAAAGACTTATAATGATACAGCCCGACCCAATTCCAATATCTAGTAAATTAATACAATTTTTATACTTAAAAATTTCAAGAATTTCCTCAACCAGTAATTCTGTTTCATATCTAGGTGTTAGAACATTTTTATTTACCTTAAATTCATGTTTCCAAAAGAATTTTTTACCACTTATTTGTGATACAGGTTCACATTTATTTCTTCTTTTGATCAAATTTATATATTTTTTTACCTCTTCCTGGCTAATTTGACGTTCTAAATTAAGTAAAATTTCTTCTCTTGTCTTGTTTAAAGATATAGATAGCAATAATTCTGCATCTAATACGGCTTGCGAGATAAAGTTTTTTCTAAGCAATGAGGTACCTTTATTAATTATTGTTCTATAATTCATCAATTTATATTCTCTAATTGATCTTCTTGAGCTCTAAGATTCAAGTTTTCTATTACTTCGTCAAAAATTTCACCTTGCATAAATTCTTCAAGTTTATGTAGTGTAAGATTGATACGATGATCTGTAACTCTACCTTGTGGGAAATTATAAGTTCGAATTCTCTCTGATCTGTCACCACTACCTATTTTATTTTTTCTTGCTTTTGAACGCTCATCATCGATTTTTTTTCTTTCATACTCATATAACCTGGAGCGTAGAATTTTAAGAGCCTTTTCACGATTTCTTATTTGTGATTTCTCATCTTGTTGACTTACTACTATTCCTGATGGTAGATGCGTAATTCTCACTGCGCTATCTGTTGTATTCACACTTTGTCCACCAGGTCCACTACTTCTAAATACATCAATTCTTAAATCTTTCTCCTCGATTTTAACATCAATTTCTTCCGCCTCTGGAAGGACAGCAACAGTAGCTGCCGATGTGTGAACTCTTCCTTGAGTTTCTGTATCCGGCACCCTTTGAACTCTGTGCACACCACTCTCATATTTTAACACTGAATAAATATTTTTTCCTTTTATAGATGCGATTACTTCTTTTAAACCTCCAGCATCACTTTTTGACAAACTAATAATTTCTAAATCCCATTTTTTTTTATTACAAACTCTTTCATACATTTTGAAAAGATCAGAAGCAAATAGGCTGGCCTCTAAACCCCCAGTTCCTGCTCTAATTTCTAGAATAGCATTTTTAGAATCTGCTTCGTCTTTAGGTAAAAGAAATATTTTTAATTTTGATTCATTTTCTTTATGTTTAGAAACTAACTCTTCGATCTCAATTTTTGCTAAATTTTTAATTTCTTCTTCATTATGTTTGTCATTAACGATTTTATCAAGATCTAATTTGTTTTTTTCAAAATTTAGATATTCCATCGCAAATTTAATAATTTCATTTAAATCTGAGTATTCCTTAGATTTTTCTGCAAATAATTTACTATCAATTTTATTTTCCGATAAATCTTTTTCTAATTTGGAATGTTTATTTATAATATCTTGAACTTTTTTTGTCGGAAGTGACATGTTGGTGTTATTTATTTGTAGACTTATTTTGATTTTCTTGCTCTTTCTTCTCAATTAAAGAAATCACTTTATCAACCATTTCCTTTGTTGAAATTTTTTTCATCTGTTCTCCGTTTAAATATAGCATATGGTTATTATTTCCCCCGCCTGTTATACCAAAATCTGTAAATGCTGCTTCTCCAGGACCATTTACTACACATCCTATAATGGATAGTGTGATTGGTGTTTTTATGTGTGAAAGCTTATCTTCTAAAGTTTTTACTGTTTTAATAACATCAAATCCTTGTCTGGCACAAGATGGACAAGATATAATCTTAACACCTCTCTGTCTGAGGTTTAATGATTTTAATATTTCGTTACCGATTTGAACTTCTTTTACTGGATCATCAGACAGTGAAACTCTAATTGTATCACCAATACCCTCTAACAATAAAGTTCCAAGTCCAATTGAAGATTTTATACTACCTGGAATAAAACTTCCAGCTTCAGTAATACCTAAATGTAGTGGATAATCAATTTTATTTGAAAGTTGTCTATAGGCCGATATAGATAAAAATACATCTGAAGATTTTACACTAACTTTCAAGTTTGTAAAATTTTGGTCCTCAAGAATTTTTATATTTCTTAAAGCACTTTCAACTAATGCCTCTGGACATGGCTCTCTATATTTTTCTAATATATCTTTTTCAAGTGAGCCTGCATTTACTCCAATTCTTATAGAACAATTATTATTTTTAGCTGCACTTACTACTTCTTTTACTTTTATTTCATCTCCTATATTACCTGGATTAATTCTAAGACATGATGCTCCATTTTCAGCTGCTTCTAAAGCTCTTTTGTAATGAAAATGTATATCAGCAACTACTGGTAAATTAACATTTTTTATTATTTCTTTTAGTGCTGTTGTAGAGTCTTGATCTGGGCAAGAAACTCTTACTATATCAGCGCCTTCATTATCAATTTTATTTATTTGATCAATAGTGGATTTGATATCAGTAGTCTTTGTATTGGTCATTGATTGAACTGCAATTGGATTTTCTGCACCAACCTTTACTTTTCCAACAGTAATTTCTTTAGTTTTTTTTCTATTAATATCTCTAAAGGGTCTAATGCTCATTATTTAAATGTTAATAATCTAACTTAAATTCTTTATGAAGTACATCAACTGATTTTTTCAAATTTTTTCTATCTACCAATACAGATATTTTTATTTCAGAGGTGGAAATTACGAGTATATTGATATTTTTCTTAGCTAATGCATTGAACATTCTAAATGTAACACCAGGAGTGGTTATCATACCAACTCCTACAATAGAAACCTTTGATACTTTTTCATCAATTAGTAATTTTCGAAATTTAATTCTTTTATTTTTATTTATTAATCTTCGTGTTTTAAGCAAATCGTCATTCTTGATCGTAAAAGTTAAATCTGTTTCTTTTTTACTTGATGAGATATTTTGCACTACCATATCTACATTTATTGAATTTTTAAATAAAGGTTCAAAAATAGCTGCCGCCACACCAGGTCTATCTTTAACTCCGACTAGAGTAATTTTGCTATCATTTTTTGTAAATGAAACACCTCTAATTATATTTTTTGTAGAAATATTTTTTTTCTTTGTAATTAATGACCCTGGAACATTTTTAAAAGTCGATCGAACTTCAATATCAATCCTATTCATTCTAGCATCTTGGATAGAATCGGGTTGCATAACTTTTGCTCCTAATGATGCCATTTCTAACATTTCCTCATACGAAATTTTTTTTATTTTTTTAGCTTTCGGAACTACCTTAGGATCTGTAGTATAAACACCGTCCACATCAGTATAAATAATGCATCTATTAGCATTAAAAAATTTAGCTAACATTATTGCGCTAGCGTCGGAACCACCTCTTCCGATAGTTGTTATTCTATTTTCAATATTAATCCCTTGAAAACCTGAAATTATTGGAACTCCACCTTTTTTAAGAAACTTTAAAATATTTTTTTGGTTAATTTTAATAATTCTAGAGTGTGAGTGAAGTCCTTGGGTAATTATTGGTATTTGCCACCCTAACCATGATCTTGAGAGGTATCCAATATCAGTCATTCTTGCAGCTAACAAGGAACATGAAACTTGCTCACCAGTAGCGACTACAGCGTCATATTCTGATTTATCAAAATTAGTGGATATTTGCCTAGTTAATTTAATTAATCTATTTGTTTGGCCACTCATTGCTGAACAAACTACAATTACTTTATTTCTCTTTTTTAAATACGTAACAATTATCTTTGCGACATTTTTAATCTTATTGATAGATCCCAAAGATGTACCACCAAACTTTAATACTACAATTTTCATTGTTATTTATTATATTATCTTCTAAATATTAAATAATTTTTTTTTCAAGATTTATGGCTAATAACACAATTAATAAAGAAGAAATACAAAAATTTAGTAATTTAGCTGATGAATGGTGGGATCCGGATGGTAAATTTAAGCCATTACATAAGTTTAATCCTATAAGAATAAAATATATTAAAAACACTATTGTTAAACAATTTAAAATTAAAAGTAAGAGCAAGCCTTTTTCAAATTTGAAAATTTTAGATATCGGTTGTGGTGGAGGGTTATTGACTGAACCAATGTGTAGACTTGGAGGTAAGCTTACTGGTATAGATGCTTCAAATAAAAATATAAGTATAGCCAAAGTTCATGCCAAAAAAAATAATTTAAAAATAGACTATTTGTGTTCTTCACCTGAAAAATTAAAATTTAAAAAAAAGTATGATGTTATTCTTAACATGGAAATAGTTGAACATGTAGACGACTTAAATCTTTTTATAAAATCTAGTTCATCATTGTTAAAAAAAAATGGAATCATGTTTATTGCAACTATAAATAAAACATTAAAGTCTTATTTATTTGCAATAATTGGTGCAGAATATGTTCTCAACTGGTTACCTGTAGGGACACATGACTGGTTTAAATTTGTAGAGCCTGATAATTTAGAAAAATTATGTGAAAAAAATTCGTTAAAATTAGTTAATATTAACGGTTTGAATTACAATTTAATTAACGACAGATGGAATTTAACAAAAAATGTTGAAGTAAATTACATTACAGTATTTAAAAAAAATTAATTTTCATTTTCTTTAATCCATGGAATAACAGTTGTCTCTATACCTTCCTCATTAAGCTCTTTGATTTCTTTTGAGGATGCATTTCCATATATTCCTTTTTTATTTTTTTTATCTCTATAATGTAACGATCTAGCCTCATAAGTAAAGTTATCACCAACATCATCAAAATTACTTTTTATATATTTTTGGAATTCTTTAATTTTACGTTTAACTTCATGATTTTTTAGGTTTAAAGATACATTATTTATTTTTTTATATGTTGAAATTCTTGGTGACATAATAGACTTTTCAATATTTATAGAATTACACAAAGTACATTTAATCAATTTCAGTTTTTTTAGTTTTTCAAATTCTTTTGATGACGCAAACCAACTATCAAAATTATTCTCACATTTTTTACACGAGAGTTTATATTTTATCATACATTGTATTTATTAATTTATTTTAAAATTTCAATAGATTATGATCTATAGTCAGAATTTATTTCAATATATTTTTTTGTTAAGTCCATTGTATAAACTTCAAAGTCTTTATTTCCATTACCAATTTGGACATTAATCTTAATCTCTAAAGATTGCATATATTCTGCAACGTCTGATTCTTTATAAGTAGATGATAATTTTCCATTTTCAATTATTTTATGTGGTCCGATATTAATATTTAATTTATCAAGATTTATTTTTATCTTTGTCTTTCCTATTGCCATAATTATTCTTCCCCAGTTTGGGTCTTCACCAGCAATAGCTGTTTTTACTAATGGAGAATTTGCAATTGAAAAACAAATTTTTTTTGCATCATTTTCATTTTTACACTTTTCAACTTTTATTATTACAAATTTTGAGGCTCCCTCCCCGTCAGCAGCTACACTTTTTGCGAGATTTTTTAGTACATTATTTAAAGATGTGTCAAACTCATTAAGTATTTTATCTTTGTATGATCTTATTTCTCTATTATTAGCGTAGCCGGTAGAGAAAATTGAAACCATATCATTTGTACTTGTATCACCATCACAACTAATTGCATTAAATGTATTTTGAATATTTTTTTTTAATAATTGCTTTAAAATTTTCCCACTTATTTTTGCATCCGTAAAAATAAATCCTAAAGTTGTTGCCATATCTGGATGTATCATTCCAGAACCTTTAGCTATTCCATAAATCTTAATTGGGGTTCCGCCAATTTTACATTCCTCCATAGACAATTTAGGCCTTGTATCAGTTGTAAGAATACCCATTGCAGCTTTCATCCATACATATCTGTTTTGAACATATTTAATATTTTGTATTAATTTTGGTATAGCATCTGATATTTTCTTTTCTGGAAATTGTTCACCAATTGTGCCCGTGGATGCGAATAAGAGATTTTTAACTTTTATTTTTTTTGGCTCCTCCTCATCAAGAGATTGTTTTTTTGTTAAGGATTCTGATAATATTGACGCTATATTATTTATGGATTTGTAACCCTCTTTGCCAGTAAAAGCGTTTGCATTTCGTGTGTTAATAAGAAGGCTAAAAATTTTTTCTTTTGAATTTTTTATATTCCATTTTATATTTTCTGATTTAATTTGAGATTGAGTATAAACTGTTGCATGATTTGCACCTTTTCTAAAATAGAAGATAACAAGCTCATCTCTATTTTTTTTTTCATACAAATTGGCAGAAACTGCAGAGATTCCTATACCATCTATATGCTCTAAATCTTGGTAAAATCCAATAGAATTAGTCTTTATTTGATAGTTTTCTTTTTTAAAAAGCATATATGTTTAAAATTTTAATAATATGATTATATAAGATTTGTTTAAATAACAAATAATTCATATGTTGAATCCATTAAATTTAATATCAAAGATATTCAAGTCTTCTAATCAAAAAAAGTTAGATAATTATGCTAAAATTGTTGAAAAAATTAATAATCTTGAGGAAGATGTTGCTAAACTTGATGAAAGTCTATTTCCAAAAAAAACCAAAGAGCTTAAAGAAAAGCTTTCTAGTGGAAGTAGTCTAAATGATTTGCTTCCTCTAGGATTTTCACTTGTAAGAGAGGCCTCTAGAAGGGTCAATAATGAAAGACACTTTGATGTTCAATTAATTGGGGGAATAGCTCTCAATAATAATAAAATAGCTGAAATGAAAACAGGTGAGGGAAAAACTCTCACAATAGCGCTTGCGGCCTACCTAAATGCGCTTGATGGCAATGGCGTTCATGTCATAACTGTTAACGACTACCTTGCTAAGAGAGATGCTGAGAATATGGGTAAAATTTATAATTTTTTAGGGCTTAGTTGTGGTTACATTAATTCAGGTCAAACGGATGAGGAAAGAAGAAAGAGCTATGCTTGTGATATTACATATGCAACTAATAGTGAATTAGGTTTTGATTATTTGAGAGATAATATGAAATTTTCAAAATCAGATATGGTTCAAAGAGGACATAATTACGCCATTGTAGATGAAATAGACTCATGTTTGATTGATGAAGCGAGGGTACCACTTATTATTTCTGGTCAGGCTGAAAATAAAACTGATCAATATATAATTGTTAACAAATTAATTAAAAAATTAGAGAAAGAGGATTTTGATATCGATGAGAAAAATAGAAATATCCTATTAACAAATAAGGGAATTGATAAAGTTGAAAAGATTTTTTCAGATGTTGGAATTTTAAAAAACAATAATTTCTATGATCCTCAAAACCTCTCTTTAGTACATTTGGTAAATCAATCTTTAAGAGCAAATCATATTTTTTTAAATGGAAGAGATTATATAATTAAAGATAATGAGATAGTAATTATAGATGAACAGTCAGGAAGACAAATGCCTGGAAGACGATTTGGTGATGGATTGCATCAAAGTTTGGAGGCAAAAGAGAACTTAAAAATTCAATTTGAAAATCAAACTTTAGCTTCTATTACATATCAAAATTATTTTAAATTATATAATAAACTTTGTGGTTGTACAGGAACGGCACAAACCGAGGCTCAAGAATTTTTTGAAATTTATAATCTAAATGTAATAACAATTCCAACAAATAAAAAGATGATTAGACAGGATTTGAATGATCAAATTTATAGGACGGAAAAAGAAAAAGACGATGCAATCGTAGAACTTGTGCTTAAAACTTTTAATTTAGGTCAACCAATTTTAGTTTTTACAAGTAGTATAAACAAATCAGAACACTATTCGAAATTATTTAATCAAAAGCAAATTAATCATGTTGTTTTAAACGCCAAAAATCACGATAAAGAGGCGGAGATTATTGCAAATGCAGGATCAGAAAAGTCTGTAATTATTACTACAAGCATATCTGGAAGAGGAGTTGATATTAAACTTGGTGGAAAAAATGCAGATAATGACTCAAGAAAACACATAAAAAATAAAGGTGGCCTTTTGGTTATAGGTACCGAGAGAATGGAAAGTAGGCGGGTAGATAACCAAGCTAGAGGTAGAGCGGGTAGACAAGGGGACGAAGGAAAGTCGATTTTTTTTGTAAGCCTTGAAGATGATTTGATGAGGATATTTGGGTCAGAGTCTATGAATAACATACTTCAGAAGCTGGGTCTTAAAGACGGAGAAAGCATTGACCATCCATGGATAAATAAAGCACTCGAAAGAGCACAACAAAAAGTAGAAGCTAGAAATTTTGATATTAGAAAATCTTTATTAAAATTCGACGATGTTTTAAATGACCAAAGACACGTTATATTTTCTCAAAGAAGAAAAGTAATGGATAGTGAAAATCCATATGATTTTGCTGATAAATTTTTAAATCAAATAATGAGTGAATTAAATGACATTAAGAACAAAAATATAGATTTTGAAAAAACTTTGTTGTCATTCACAGGAACAGCTTTCAATAAAGAAGAATTGGATAAACTAAAATCTAAAGATAGCGCATACTTAAACTCTGAGATTTCAAAAAAATTCAAAGAAAAAAGAGAAGAGAGAGTTTCAACATTAAACGAAAAACAATCAAAGGAGCTTGAAAAAAGAATATTCCTACAATTAATTGATCAAAATTGGAAAATGCATATACAATATTTAGAACAACTAAGACAAGTAATAGGACTTAGGTCATACGGTCAAAGAGATCCATTAATTGAGTACAAAAAAGAAGCCTTTAACCTATTTGAAAATTTATTAGATAAATTAAAAAATCAACTTGTTGGTTTGCTCTTAAATTTAAAAATAGTTGATAATCCGTCTAAGAATATTGATCATAAAAGTCAAAACAAAGAGGAAAAAATTAAAAAATTAGCAACAGGGAAAATTGGTAGAAATGAACAATGTCCTTGCAATTCAGGAAAAAAATTTAAAAATTGTTGTGGAGCATTATAATAAATAAATTATTCCTAAAAATAGAGAAACAATAATCAGAGCTGAAAATAAAATTCTTTTATTTTTAAACACCTTTTCAATTATAATACTAAAGTTATTTTTTTGTAATGTAAGTCCTTGGCTTGACTCTGGTTTGGTAGTGAAACCATCTCCTCTTCCAATATTTAAAAATTTATTCTTTCTTTCTGAAATAATTTCATTTTCATTTAAATTTTGAAAATATTTTAAATTTTTTTCTAAAGAAGTTTTAATATTTTCAAGAGTTTTTTCTCGATCTCTATGAGCTCCTCCAATTGGCTCCTCAATAATTTCATCAACGATATTTAACTCAAAAAGTTCTTTAGAAGTTAACTTCATTGCCTCGGCTGCTTCCAACGTTTTTTTTGGATCTCTCCAAAGTATAGTTGCGCATCCTTCAGGAGATATTACAGAATAAATTGAATTTTCTAACATAATTACTTTACTAGCTGATGCTAATGCTATTGCTCCGCCAGATCCACCTTCACCAATAATAATCGCTATGTTAGGAACCTTTAACTTCATACAACTCTCTATTGATCTTGCAATAGCTTCGGCTTGACCTCTTTCTTCTGCACCTACTCCTGGATAAGCTCCAGGTGTGTCAATAAAAGTGATTATTGGGATATTAAATTTATCTGCAAGCTCCATTAATCTTATGCTTTTTCTATAGCCTTCTGGCCTCATCATCCCAAAGTTTCGGTCTAACCTTTCATCTAAATTTTCTCCTTTTTCTTGTCCAATAACTAAAACAGATTTATCATTAAACTTAGCAAACCCTGTAATTACAGATTTATCTTCACCATATAATCTATCTCCTGATAGCGAAATAAAATCATCGAAAAGATTTTCGATAAAATATTTTGCCTTTGGGCGATCTTCATGCCTTGCTACTTGTGTAATTTGCCAGGGATTTAAGTGAGAATATATATTTTTTAATTTATGATTAATTTTTTCCTCAAAGGACATAATTTCATTTGTGTTAACCTCTGAAATACCTTCTTTGTTGTAGGGATCTTTAAGGTTTTCCAGCTCAGTTTCCAGCTCTTTGATTTCAGTTTCAAAATTAAGATAATTTTTCATTTTTTTAATATTTTATTAAATAAAGGCAATAAAGTGGCTCAATTTAACTGATTTACTAATATACAAAATTTTCTTAAAACAAACTAGTCATATATATAAAATTATGCCAAAAAATTACATAAATAAAGAAAACCTGTCTATTTCTGAGGATCTCTATAAATTTATTAATGAGGAAGCAATTCCTGGTACAGAAATTTCTAAAGAAAGATTTTGGAAAGGACTAAGTAAAATAACTCACGAATTAAATCCAAAAAATAGAGAACTACTAAGAATTAGAAAAAAATTACAAATAGAAATAGATAAATGGCACTTAGAAAATTATGATAAAAAGTTCAATTTAAATGAATATAAGTCATTTTTAAAAAAAATTGGATATCTTAAAGAAGAAGGTCCTGATTTTAAGATTAAAACAAAAAATATTGACAATGAAATATCGAATATAGCTGGTCCACAACTAGTCGTGCCAATTATGAATGCAAGATATGCGTTAAATGCTGCAAATGCTAGATGGATGAGTTTGTATGATAGTTTATATGGAACTGATGTAATTTCGTCTGAAGAATCAATTACTGAAAGGTATGATCCTGAGAGAGGTCTACAAGTAATTAAATATACAAAAAAATTTTTAGATGAAAACTTTAAACTTAAAAACGCGTCCTGGGATAAAGTGAGTCAAATTACTATCGATAATCATATGCTTAAAATAAAAACCAATAAAGGCAATACTGAGATTGAAGATGTAGAGAAATATATTGGATATAGATTAAATGAAAATAAAATTTCGGCAATTATTTTAAAAAATAATAATCTTCATATAGAAATAATTATAAATCCAGGTGCATTCAGTGCAAAAGGTGATCCTGCCGGTATTTCTGATATTATCGTAGAGTCAGCTATTTCAACAATATGTGATCATGAGGACTCAGTAGCAGCTGTTGACTCTGAAGATAAAATTATTGGATATCGAAACTGGCTAGGGTTAATGAAAAAAGATCTTGTAGCTGAGTTCGAAAAGGATGGAAAAAAATTAATAAGAAAACTTAATCCAAATAGAAGTTTTATTTCCAAAAAAGGAAAAAGAGAAAATCTTCATGGAAGAGCACTCTTGCTTAATCGAAATGTAGGACACTTAATGACAAACTCTGCCGTACTACTGCAGGACGGTTCAGAAATACCAGAGGGAATTCTTGACGCTTTTGTAACTTCTTTATGTGCAGTTCATGACATAAATAATAAAAATAACTCAAGAATGTCATCTATATACATAGTTAAACCAAAACAACATGGGCCTGAAGAGACTGCCTTTACTAATTTGCTATTCACAAAGGTGGAAGAAGTTTTAGGTTTAGAAAAATTTACAATAAAATGTGGAATAATGGATGAAGAGAGAAGAACAACTATTAATTTAAAGGAATGTATTAGAACATTAGAAAATAGAGTTTTTTTTATAAACACTGGATTTTTAGATCGAACTGGTGATGAAATGCATACATCAATGGAAGCTGGACCAATGATGAAAAAAGGTGAAATGAAAACCTCAGTTTGGATAAACGCTTATGAAAATAATAATGTTGATATTGGCCTGAAATGCGGATTTTCAGGTGTTGCTCAGATTGGAAAAGGAATGTGGGCAATGCCTGATAAGATGGCTGATATGCTTAAACAAAAAATTTCTCATCTTGAAGCTGGTGCAAATTGTGCATGGGTGCCTTCTCCAACAGCAGCAGCACTTCATTCTCTTCACTACCATCAAATCAATATATTCGATAAACATAAAAAACTTAAAAATAGACAGAGTTCAAAGATAGATGATTTGTTAAATATACCTGTAGTAAAAAAACCTAATTGGTCAATTGAGGAAATAAATCAAGAACTCTCAAATTCTGCTCAAACTATACTTGGATATGTAGTGAGGTGGATAGATCAAGGGGTAGGTTGCTCAAAAGTGCCTGATATTAATAATGTTGGTTTGATGGAAGATCGAGCAACGTTAAGGATATCTTCCCAACAAATCACAAATTGGCTATATCATGGTATTTGCAGCAGAAAACAAGTTTTGGAAACAATGAAGAAAATGGCAAAAATTGTTGATAAGCAAAATATCAATGACAAGTTTTATCAAAAAATGTCACCTTATTATGATCGATCTATAGCATTTAAAACAGCCTGCGAGTTAGTCTTTCAAGGTAAAGATCAGCCGTCAGGATACACCGAGCCGTTATTACATTTGAATAGACTGATAAAGAAAAATTAATCTTTTGTAAAAGAGTTTCTGTTTTTGAAAGCATATATCAGAGTTCCATCATCTAAACTTTCAATTTCTCCACCGACTGGTAATCCCTGTGCAAGCTTAGATATTTTTACGTTTGTACCTCTAAGACTATCTTGAATATAGAAAGCGGTAGTTTGGCCTTCTATAGTTGCACTCGTAGCTAAAATTACCTCTTCAATTTTTTCTTTTTTAACTCTTTCAACCAAGGCATTAATTAATAATTCGTCTTTATTTACATTATTTGATGAAATCGTTCCTCCTAAAATATGAAAATATCCTTGGTAAACACTTGAGGCTTCTATACTCCATTGATCTGCGATATTTTCTACGACACAAATTTTGTTAAATTTTTGCTTTATATTTTCACAATTATTACAGCCAATTACATTTGATTTTAATGATCCACATGTTCTACATCTAGATACATTTTTGTATACTTCGGCTAAACTTTTTGCCATCGGCTTTATTAATTCCTCTCTATTATTTATCATCTTTAAAACTATTCTTTTTGCAGATCTTGGTCCCAAACCAGGAAGTTTAGATATCAGTTTTATTAATTCTTCTATTTCAGATATATTTTGCATTTATTTATAGTGGCCACTTAAAACCTGGAATACCAAAATTACCTGCTGATTTAGAAATTTCCTCATTAGTTTTTGATTTTAATGAAGATTTAGCATTATTGTGGGCAGCTTTAATTAAGTCCTCAATAATGGTTTTTTCTTCAGTTAAAAGTTTTTCAGATATTGTTATGGAAACCATTTCTCCTTCACCATTCAGTTTAACAGTTATTAAATCCCCACCTGAATTCCCAACAACTTCTATTTTTTTGATTGCCTCTTGACTTTCCTTCATTTTTTTCTCTAACTCTTTAGCTTTCTCAAGAATTTTTGAAAAATCTGTCATATATTTTCATCCTCTTCTACTTTTAGAAGTTCAGCGTCAGGAAATATATTTTTTATCTCTTTAGAAAATCCAGATTCAGATTCCTTTTTAAATAAATTTATTTTAAGGTTTTGACTCTGTTCTTTGAGAGTCTGCGATCCATTTTCTTTTGAAAAGGCTATTATCCACCTTTTACCAGTCCATTCTAGTAACTTATTACTTAATTCTTTAACAAAACTTTTATCAAGAGTTGAATTAAATGATATTTCAATTTTTTGATCTTTTATACTGACTAATCTTAAATTATTCTCAATATCATATTTTATTTTTAATTCTCTGTTTTGCTCACATAATTCAGCAAGATCCTTTAAGCTTTCAATTTTAAGTCCAGTATTTTTATTTTTAATCTTTGGATTAACCTGGATGTTTTTCTCTTGTTTAATATTTTTAAGTTGATCAACCACTTCTTTTTGTGGTTGGGTTTGGTTTGCAAGAATAGTTTTATCAATTTTGATATCTTGATTAGACTCTGTAACAAATAGGTTCGTATTTTTTTTTGTTATTTTTTTTAAATAGAGAGATCTTATTAAAAACATTTCGATAAATTGATATTGATTTTTTACAAAGTCAATTTTCTCAAGATTATCTAAAGTGAATTGCCAAAGTAAAAGTATATCTTTATTATCTAAATTGCTAGACAAAGATTTTATTTTTTCAAACTCTTTATCATTTAAATCAAAATTACTTCCATCTAAATTAATAAAACTTATATTTTTTACATAATAGATTGTTTCTAAAAATTCATTTAAAAATACCTTTGGCTCAACACCAGAATTATAAATGTCTTTATACAATCTAAGTGTTTTAACTTCATCTCCATCTATTATATTTTCAATTAAGTTAATTATAATGCTTTTTTCAAAATAGCCAAAAATTTTCTGAGCAATTTTAAGATCAATCTCTTTACTATCATTTTCTACAAGCATGACTCTATCCAGAAGGGATAAAGAGTCTCTTACAGATCCCTCAGATAGCTTAACTATTAGCTTTAATGCATCATCAGAAATTTTAGCTTTTTCTAAATTTTTAATTTTAATTAAATAATCAAACAACTCTTCTGATTTAATCCTAGAAAGATCATATCTTTGGCACCTTGAAATTATTGTAACAGGTATTTTTTTCACATCTGTACTTGCAAAAATAAATTTTAGGTATGGTGGTGGCTCTTCTAAAGTTTTTAATAAAGCTGCAAACGCTGATTTAGAAAACATGTGAACCTCATCACAAATAAATATTTTATACTTTGCTGAAGAGGGCTTGTATCTAGAAAATTCAATTAGCTCTCTTACGTCATCTACACTAGTTTTACTTGCAGCATCTATTTCTAAAATGTCAATGTTGTTACCCTCAATAATTGATTTACAGCTTGAGCAGTAATTTTTTGTACACAAGTTTTCAACTCCATTTTCACAATTTAATGCTTTAGCAACAATTCTGGCTGTACTCGTTTTGCCAGATCCTCTTATACCTAAAAACATATATGCATTCGGAGTTTTGTTATTTTTGATTGAGTTAAATATACTTTGAGCAATTTCGTGTTGACCCACTAATTCATCAAAAGTTTGTGGTCTATATTTTAATGCTAATACTTTATTATTTGAGTCCATAAATTACTAGGAGACCAACCAACCTGAATAAATACTCAATACCCTTGCTTCCGTTAAGATCTAGGGGATTCATGGTACCTTCACCTGGATGGCCCCCAATATATTATATCAGTAATAATTTACTATCTTCAATATGATATATTATTTTTTTCTTAGTTTATCAGCTTCGAAAACCCCTAAAACACTCATATCTTCGCAATGATAATTTAAGTCTTCAAGTGAATTTTTAATTTTTTGTTGATTTAAATGTCCCTCAACCTCACATAGAAAAAAATATGATGAGAAAGAATTTTTTTCAGGAAAACTTTGTAACTTTATCATATTAACCCCATTAATAGCCATTCCTTGTAATGAACTATATAAAGCTGCTGGTTTACTTTTAAGTTTAAATAAAAATGATGTTACATATAACTTTCCGTCATTTTCTGGTTGGATAATATCTTTTCCCATTAATAAAAATCTTGTAAAATTTTCTTTATTGTCCTGGATATCTTTGTCTATAACGTCTAATCCATAGATTTCAGCACTAAGGGTGGACGCAATAGCAGCTTTTGAATTATCATTAGCTTCCGAAACATATTTTGCAGAACCAGCAGTGTCTGCTCTTACCTGCTCATTTAGATTGTGTTTTTTTATAAAAATTGAGGATTGACCTAAAGCTTGAGCATGAGAGAATACATCTTTAATATTTTCAATCTTGCTTCCTTTTATACCAAGCAAATTATGGCTTATTTTGTAAAAGTGTTCAGCATAAATATTAAGCCTGAATTTGAAAATTAAATATTCTATTCCAATATTACCGGTTGTTTTATTTGACTCAGGTATTATTGTTTTAATGCTACTATCATTATTTGCCATTTCAAAACATTCTTCAAATGTCTTACATGGAATAGTTATACATCCTGGATAATTTTTTTTGGCACAACTCTCACTATAGCTTCCTGGAATACCTTGATATGCAATTTTCATAATTTATGATTTATATTCCATAAGTTTTTTTATTTCTATATAATCTTCTTGTGTATCTACACCAATTGAAGAGGATTTTGCCCATACTACGTCAATTTCAATATTATTATCCAATGCCCTAAGTTGTTCGAGCCTTAAGTTAATTTCATTTGATGATTGTTCCATACTTACGAATTTTTTAAGTATTGAGACTTTATAAATATAAATTCCAATATGATGATATATATTTTTTGAATTTTTTTTATCCACAAACCGTATAAATTCTTTTGCAGGTGATATTTTGTTTTTCTCCAAATTATTTTCGCACCTTACCTTTACAACACTTTCATCTTCAAAGTTTTTATTTTCTAATTTACAAGCTAGTGTTGCAATTTTAGAATTTTTTTTGATGGCAAAGTTTTTTAAATTAATAATATCTTTTTTATCTATTAAAGGTTCGTCTCCTTGGAGGTTAATAACGTATTCTATATCTTTTTTGTTTAATTGCTCGTATGCTTCAAATATACGATCAGTGCCCGTGTTATGTTTTTCACTAGTGAGTATACTTTTGCCTTTATTTTGCTCTACCTCTTCAAAAACCTCTTTGTCGCCAGTTGCAACATAAACTTCGCCTATTTTAGTAGATAAGCCTTTCTCATACACATGATTTATTAGTGATTTATTGTTAATTTTTAAAAGAGGTTTGTTGGGCAATCTTGAGGCGCCCAGTCTTGATGGTATTAAAATTATAGTTTTAGACATAAAATTAAGTATTTATGCGTCTTTCAGCCGCTTAAATTAAAACAATTATATATTATTTTCTTTGTTTAACATGTTATACGACGTAAAAAAGTAAATATCATGGATTCATTTGAAATAAATAAAATAGTGGCATCAATACTATTAATAGCTCTTTTATTTATTGGTATTGGCAAAATATCTGACTTAGTTTTTCATGTAGATAAGCCAGAAACAGATGGTTATAAAGTTGAATTGCCAGAAGATGGTGCAGCCACACAAATATCTGAGAAAAAAAAAGAAATATCTGAAGAAGTAGATATTGCATCTTTATTAGCTTTGGGAGATGTGGGTCATGGTGAAAAAGTATTCAAAAAATGTTCCGCTTGTCACGTTGTAAACAAAGGTGGAGAAAATAAAATTGGTCCTGCACTATATGGAGTGTTAGGTAGAAAAGTTGCTGCAATAGAAAGTTACAAATACTCAAGCGCAATGTCAGCATATGATAAAGAATGGACTTTTGAAGAAATGAATGGATATCTTAGAAAACCTCAAAAACATATTAAAGGAACTAAAATGGCTTTTGCTGGCCTTAGAAAAGATAAAGACAGGGCATCTGTTATTCTTTATTTAAATCAAAACTCAGATAATCCATTGCCATTACCCTAATTTACCAAAGCAATATAATAAAATACTTTTTTGAACATGAACCCTATTGTATGCTTGCTGCCAAACTTTAGATTTTTTACTCAAAAATACATTTTCAGAAACCTCGTTACCTCTTGGCAAACAATGCAGGAAGATACTATTAGTTCTTGTTAGTTTCATTAATTTAGAATTTATTCTGTAATTTTCAAAATCTTTAATTTTTTTTTTCTTATCTCCTTTATCGTTAAGAGAAAATACTTTATCAGAAAATACAACATCTGCATTTTTTGCAGCTTTATATGGATCGTGATAAATATTAATTTTATTTTTATTTTCATTTATCCATTTCATTATAAATCTTGGTGGACTATAATTTTTTGGACATCCAATATTTAATTTAAAGTTAAATTTTATCGATGCTGCTATTAATGAATTTAATACGTTATTACAGTCTCCAATCCAGCATATATTTAACTTGGATATTTTTTTTTTCTTTATTTCCTCTACTGTAAAAATATCTGAAAGCACCTGACAAGGATGAGAACTTGGACTTAATAAATTAATAATTGGTATTGTTAAGTATTTGCTAAAATCTAAAATTTTTTTATCACTATCTGTTCTAAGCAAAAAACAGTCACCATAAGTTGATAAGATTTTAGCAGTATCGGATAGGCTTTCACCACCTTTTCCTAAATGTAATTCAGTTGCTTTGACATTAATTGTGTTAGCGCCTAATTGTTTAATAGCAATATGAAAGCTTAAGCGCGTTCTTGAACTTTGTTTTTCATACATTTGTATTATAAGTTTACCTTTTAGAGGCAAGTCTTTATCTGGATCCATAGTGTTAAAATTTTTTCTTTTTTTTTTTCTTTTTTTTGCATCTGTCAAAATTTTTCTTAGCTCTTTTGTAGATAAGTCTTTAATATTAAGAAAATTTTTCATTATAACTTATAATTTTTGCAAACTCTTTTTATAATTTTTAGCGCTAAATCAATTTCATTTTTTTTTACATTTAATGGTGGTAAAACCCTTATAACATTTTCAGAAGCTCTAATTGTTAATAAATAATTTTTTTCTAAAGATTTGATAAATTTAGCTTGATCAAAATTCAATTGAATTCCTATTAAAAACCCTTTTCCTCTAATTTCTTTAATTATATTTGGATATTCATTTTTTATTTTATTTAATTCTTTAAAAAAATAATTTGATAATTTTGTTACATTAGATAAAAAGCTTTTTTTTAAAACTTGATCTAAAACAGCATTACCGACTGTTGTAGCCAATGGTGATCCAGCATACGTAGATCCGTGCGATCCTGGTATACATGATCTTGCTACTTTTTTGTTCATTAATACAGCTCCGATAGGAAAGCCTCCGCCAATACCTTTTGCAATAGGAACGATATCAGGTTTAATTCTTGAATGTTCAAATGCAAAAAATTTGCCTGTTCTTCCGATTCCACATTGAACCTCATCTAATATTAATAAAATATTTTTTTTATTACAAATTTTTCTCAGCCCTTTTAAACACCAATCAGGAATCACCTTTATCCCACTTTCTCCCATAATAGTCTCAACCATAATTGCAGCTGTTTTTTTAGTTATTAGTTTATTTAATGATTTATGATCACCAAATTTGAAATGATCAAATCCTGATGCTTTTGGTCCAAATCCTTCTGTCATTTTTTGTGAGCCGCTAGCACTAATTGCTGCAATAGTTCTACCGTGAAATGAGTTTTTGATACATATAATTCTATTTTTTTTTGGTTTTCCTATTGAGTGAAAATATCTTCTAGCAAACTTTATTGCAACTTCAGTTGCTTCTGCGCCACTATTTTGAAAAATCACTGCTTCTGCAAAAGTATTTTTTGTAAGTTTATTAGCTAATTTTTCACCTTCAGGGATAGTAAATGCATTGGAGACGTGCCATAGTTTACCTGCTTGTTGTTTTAAACTTTTAACTAGCTGTATATTTGCATGGCCTAGAGAATTAACAGCAATACCTTGTACAAAATCTAAATATTTTTTTCCACTAGTTGAATATAAAAAACTTCCTTTACCATATTTAAAGGAAATATTTCTTCTATTATAATTGTTTGCTAGTGAACTCATAAATTTAAATTTTAACTTATACACATTTAAATCATATTGACTCTAAGAAAATGCAACCATTGGTTAAATTATGATTTTTAGTAAACCTGTTAAAAAAACTAAAAAAAAACTTGCCTAAATTCAATAATTTGAGTTACATAATATTGTATAAATTTAATTAAAATATACTATATTTAGTGATTTATGAGCTGGGATGATAAAAAAATTGAAATTTTAAAAAATGAGTGGGGAAAGGGAAAAACTGCCTCTCAAATTGCTGAGCTGATCGGGGGTGTTAGTAGAAATGCTGTTATTGGAAAAGCGCATAGATTAAATTTATCAATAAAAATTAAATCCAGAAATACACCTTTTAACAATTATAATTCTAAAGACAAAAACACTCAAAAGAGAACTGGCAATCTAAGTAAAAGGTCTAGGTTTAGAAGCTTAGTATTGGATAAAAATTTTGAGGCAGCTAAAAACATATCTCTAGAAGAATTAAATGAAAACACTTGTAAATATATGGAAGGACATCCAAATGAAAAAAATGCTTCTTTCTGTGGACGAAAAACAGTTGAGAAATTTTCTTATTGTCCACTACATTTAATGATTGTATATCAACCAAAGGGGAAAAAAGAGGATGTGGCACTTAAAGACGAAGACGTTCCAAACTTTTTAGAGAAAAAGGTAAAATCTGCTTAACTTTTATTTACTTTTGTTTTAGAAAATTCTCCGCCTGCTTTCCACATGTATGAATATTTTGATACCTCCTCATGAAAAATCTTTAAACTTGAATTCAGATTTAAATCTAAATTAGTCTTGTACTTTCCAGAAGGTGAATTATCATATTTTAACAATGTCAATTGATCTTTAGTGAGAAGTGGTTTTTTCATTGTAGTTTCAAAAAAGCTAGCAAACCCTTTAGCAATGAACAAAGGTGTTGGAATTAAAAATCTTTTTAATTCTATTGACTTTAGAAGTTTATTTAAAATTTCTTTAAACGTTATTTTTTCTGGACCAATGCATTCAATACTAATTTTTTTTAAATCTTTCAGAATAATATTTTCAATTATTTCACACATATCAGAAACATGAATTGGATAAAATGCTGTTTTTCCCTCGTAATAAATTGGAAATATTGGAAATATTTTAATCATGCTCATTAACATAGTTGTGAATTTGTCATCAACACTATATATAAGAGAGGGTTTAAGTATAACATAATTTTCTGATATATTTTTAATTGCGTTTTCTCCCTTTATCTTGCTGGATGCATATTTACTATCTATTGCATCTTCAACTCCAAGCGCAGAAACATGTATGAATTGATCTAAATTATTTTTTTTTGATAGTTCAGCTAGTTTTTTTGGGAACAAGTAATGAATATTATCAAATGAGTGTCGATGTTTTTCATTAAGAATACCTACTAAATTAATACATATATTTTTATTTTGAAAAATGTTGTTTAATTTTTCATAATCAAATGTTTCTATTTCAATTATTTCAATCCAGCCTGCATTCGCTTGACTTTTAAGGATATATCCTTTTTTATGAATATTCCTTGTTACAGCTGTAACTCTAAAATTATTTTTAGCTAATTTTCTTAATAAATGCCTTCCTAACTGCCCAGAGGCTCCAAAAACTAGAATTTCTTTAGGTTTCATATATATATATATAATGCAAATTGATATTAAATTACATAAAGATGATTTGCCAAATGAAATAAAGCTAGATGACAAAAAGTCATTAGCCATCGATTCAGAGTTTTCAGGGCTTAATGTTAACAGAGATAAGCTTTATTTAGTTCAAATATCAACAGGAAACAATGATGCCCACATTATTCAATTAAATAGAGAAAATTATGATGCTCCCAATTTAAAAAGAATACTAACAAATAAAGATATAAAAAAAATTTTTCATTTCGCAAGGGCAGATATGACTTTTATGAAGAAATATTTGAATGTTGATGTAGAGAATGTGGATTGCACAAAAATAATGAGTAAAATTGCTAGAAGTTACTCAGACCGTCACGGTCTCAAAGATTTAGTAAAAGAGTTTTTAGGAATAGAAATTAGTAAGCAATTTCAAAGTACAGACTTTGGTGGAGATTTAAACGAAAAACAATTAAAATATTGTGCTACTGATGTTATATACCTTCATAAAATTCAATTAAACTTGGAAGAAATTTTAAAAAGAGAAAATAGATATCATCTGTATGAAAAATCGATTAAATTTATAAAAACTCGAGTTGATTTAGACTTAGCTCTTTTCACAGAAGATATATGGTCTCATTAAATTATGAAAAATAAATTTTCACTAATTGGTAAAGAAGTAATTCAATCTGAGATTAATTCTTTAAAGAAACTTAAAAATTCTTTGAATAAGGATTTTGATAGAATTGTACATTCAGTTATTAAATGTAAAGGAAAAGTTATATTTTCAGGTGTTGGCAAGTCAGGAATTGTATCAAAAAAAATTGCTTCCACACTTTCTTCATTAGGAATATCATCTTTTTATGTTGATGCAGGTTCATGCTCACATGGAGACTTGGGAATGATTTCCTCAAAAGATTTGATTATATTATTTAGCCATAGCGGAGAAACCTCAGAACTCAAGAACATTATCCAGTATGTAAAAAGAAATAAAAGTATTACATTAGTTGGGGTTACATCAAAAAAAAATTCAATTTTATATAAATCTAGTAATATTAAATTTTTACTACCAACAATAAAGGAGGCTGGGCCAGGAAATTATATTCCAAGTTCTAGTACAACTATGCAAATTTGCTTTGGTGATGCCCTTGCTATATCAACTATTAAGCAAAGAAAATTTTCAAAACTAGACTTTAAAAAATTTCATCCGAGTGGAAGTTTAGGGGCAAAATTAAAAACTGTAGGTGAGCTTATGTATAAAGGAAAATCTATCCCTTTTGTAAATGAAAATTCAAATATAAAATCAGCTCTAAATATATTTAATAAAAAAAATCTTGGAGTATTGATTGCAAAAAATAAAAAGGGAGTTACGACAGGTATTATTTCTGATGGTGATTTAAAAAGATTAAATTATAAGTCAGAAAATATCAATAATCTTATAATTAAGAAAGTGATGAAAAAAAATCCTATAGTCGTTAGAGAAGAAACACTTGCTGCTGAAGCTTTATCAATTATGAATTCAAATAAAATTACTGCGTTATGTGTTTATAAAAAAAATAAATTTAGAACAACTGGGCTTCTACATTTACACAATATTTTAAATGCAAATATTTCGTAGCAATGAATATAAAAACTATTTTTCAGATAATCATTTCTTTAATAATAGTGTCGATTTTATTGATTTTTTATTATACTTTTTTTTCTAACAAAAGTAATGAAGTGTCAAATTTATCAAAAAGTATAGAAAAGAAAGTCGCAACTGATAAAAATATTCTTAGTGAACTTGTTAATATTGAATATAATTCTACTGATGAAGATGGAAATACTTACTATATTAATGCAGAAAAAGCTACGGTTGATCAATTAAATCCAGATAAAAATCAAGTAAATATGGAAGGAGTAATTTCAATTATAAATTTAAAAAATAAAGTTCCAATAATTGTATATGCTAAAAATGCAATTTATAATAAAATCAATAATAATACTTACTTTTATAACGATATTAATATCGACTATCTTGACAAAACTATATCTGCAGAAAACTTAGATTTAATTTTTACTGAAAAGGTGTCCAAAGTGTATAATAACGTAATTTTTAACAGTGATAATTTCAATTTATATACTGACAGAATATTAATTGATATGATATCAGGTGATATAAAATTAGGCGTAATTAACGACACAGAAAAAGTTAAATTTATAAAAAAATGAATGGATTGATTAAAAAATTTAGAATTAAATCTTTCAAAGAAAGTAGACCGATAGTTGAATTACAAAACTTAAGCATCACCTACGGTAATAGACAAATTGTAGAAAAATTAAATTTAAGCATTCAAAAGAACGAAGTTTCTGGCCTACTAGGACCCAACGGTGCCGGAAAAAGTTCAATATACCATTCCATAATAGGATTAGTAAAACCTTCATTTGGAAAAATAATAATAGATGGACAAGATGCAACTAATATACCAACTCATACACGTTGTTCAAAATTTGGAATATCTTGGGTTCCCCAATACGGTGGATCATGGTCTGATTTAAATGTTTATGATAATCTAATGGCAATTGCTGAAATTCATATAAAGAATAAAGAGGAAAGATTGCTTAAAATTAATAACTTAATTCGTAAGTTTGAACTCCAAAATGTTATAAAATTAAAATCAAAATTTTTATCTGGCGGTCAAGTAAGAAAATTAACTCTTGCTATGGCAATGGTTAAAGATACTAAAATTTTAATTTTAGATGAACCTTTCGCTGCACTAGACCCCCAAAGTGTAAGGATGATACAACAAATAATCGTTAGTCTTCAAATGTTTGAAAAAATATCCGTCTCAATATCTGACCATAGTAGTAGAGATTTATTAAACACTGTAGACTCGGCAATGGTTTTGACTGATGGAAGAATTGTTGCTAAGGGAACACCTCAGGAGCTTGTAAGGAATACTAAAGCCATTGAAGCATATTTTGGAGAGGGATTTAAAATATAGTTTCAAGTGAAAAATCAAATTAAAATTGAAAGTCCTATAAAACCATTCAAAAAACAGATCGAGGTATCTAGCGATAAAAGTTTAAGTATAAGATGTATATTACTATCATCAATAGCACTTGGTAGGTCAAAAATATTTAATTTATTAGACTCTGAAGATGTAAATAACACATTAAAAGTAATAAAAAAAATTGGCGTAAACTACATCAAAAAAAAAAATTTTATAGAAGTTCATGGTGTTGGAATTAATGGTTTTAAAATAAAAGATAATACTATAATCGATGCAGGTAATTCTGGAACATTGGCTAGATTAATTATGGGTTTGTGTTCAGCTAGTGAAAAAAAATTTAAGATAATAGGTGACAATAGCCTTTCTAAAAGAGATTTCTCAAGAGTGATAACCCCTCTTAACCTATTTGGGGTACAAATTGTTTCAAATAAAAATTTATTACCTATTGAAATGCGTGGTTCAAACTTGCTCAGACCTATTATGTATGAAGAAAAAAAAGGTAGTGCACAAATTAAAACTTGTATTATTTTTAGTGCAATAAATACTCATGGAGTAACAAGAATTAAAGCCTTACATTCTAGAAATCATACTGAACTATTACTTAAATACTTAAATTACCCTATGAAAATTAAAAAGCAGAAAAAATATGATTTAATCGAGTTGAAAGGTCTCAATCAATTTAAATCTTTTAATTATAAGATACCTGGGGACATAAGCTCAGCTTCCTTTTTTATCACTTTAACACTATTATCTAAAGACTCAGAACTATTAATAAAAAATATAAATCTTAATCCGTCAAGGATTGGTATTTTAAAAATTTTAAAAAAAATGAATGCTAAAATAAAATTACTTAATGTTAAAAATTATAAAGGTGAAGTTATTGGTGATATTAAAATAAAAAGTACAAAAAAACTTAAATCAATAAATTGTCCTAAAAGCTTAAATAGTGCCACGATTGATGAATTTTTGTTAATTTTTTTGATTGCAGCAAAATCGAAGGGTATATCCATATTTAAAGATTTGGGCGAACTCAACAAAAAGGAAAGTCCAAGGTTAGATGTGGCTATTAAATTTTTAAAAATGATTGGTATTAAAACCAAAAGAGTCAAAAATAATGTAAAAATTTATGGAAATCCAGAATTAAAACTTGATGGAAAATATCATGTTAAAAACTTTCTTAAAGATCATCGTGTTTTTATGATGTCTACTATTGCTGCGCTAACGCTAAATGGACATTGGACTATTGAAGATAAAGATTCAATAAATACCTCTTTTCCTAAATTTCTAAGAATGATAAAAAATTTTGGAGCAAAAATAAATTGAAAAAAAGAAAAAATATAATAACTGTAGCTATTGACTCACCTGCAGCTGCAGGTGCTGGCACACAAGCAAAACTTATCTCTAAACATTATAATTTACTTCATCTAGATACGGGAAAAATATATAGGCTAATTGGAAAAGTAAGATTAAAAAATCCTGAAAGATTTGGTTATTTGTTGGCAAAAAAAAAAATAAAAAACTTAAAAATATCTGATTTAAACAAAAAAAGTTTGTTAACAGATAAAGTTGCAATTTCTGCATCCATTGTAGCAAGGGATAAAAAAATTAGGGATTTAGTTCATAAATTTCAACAGAAATGCGCATATAATCCACCGAAAAAATACTCTGGCTCTGTTCTTGATGGAAGAGATATTATTACAGTGCAAGTAAAAGATGCAATGTTTAAATTCTTTATAACTGCAAGCTTAAATGTGCGTGCAAAAAGAAGATTTAAAGAATATAAAAATTTAAATAAAAAAATTACTTTTAAAGAAGTACTAAAAACCCTTAAAAATAGGGATAAATCAGATCGTGAAAGAAAATATGGTCCTCTTAAAAAAACAAAAGATTGTATATTGCTAAATACAACTAAACTTAGTAGAAGACGATGCTTTTTAAAAATAAAAACAATTATGGATAGGAAATTAAAAATTAATGGATATTTATAAAGATATCTCTAACTCACAAAACCAAGCATTCAAAAAGCTATTAATCGACAACTTTTCTAAGACTAAAATTGAAGAAGGGAAAATATTAACTGGATCAATTTCCAAAGTTACAGAAAAAAATATTTATATAAATATACCAGGCATGAAGAGCGAAGCTTTACTAGACATTGGTGAAGTAAAAAATTTATATCTAGACAAAGAAATAAAAGAAAATGACAAACTAGAAGTTTTCTTAGAAAAAATAGAAGATGCATCGGGAAATGTGATAGTTTCTGCAACTAAAGCAAAAAAAATTAAAGGTTTTAATGAATTAAAAAAGAAATTTGAAAGTGGAGAGAATATCAAAGGTAAATTTATTCAAAAAATTAAAGGTGGAGTGATTATTGAGGACGTCAATACAAAACTCTCTTGCTTTTGCCCAGGTTCACAGGTCGATACTCGCCCTTTAAAATCTTTTGACCACTTAATGAATAGTGAGCAAGAATTTAAAATAATTAAAATTGATTCACAAAGAGGAAATATTTTAGTTTCAAGAAGAGAAGTAATAAGTTCATCTCAGGCAGAAGATAAATCTAAAATCATTGAAAAATATTCTGTTGGGATGGTTTTGGACAATTGCATATGTAAAGGATGGTCAAGCTTTGGAACTTTTTTTGAAGTTAACGGTGAGATAGATGTATTATGTCATCTAGCTGAAACATCTCACTCGAGAATAAGTCACCCAGACGAAGTTTTTTCAATAGGAGAAAGGCATCAATTAAAAGTTATTGCAATAGATAAAACTAAAAAACAAATTTCTGTTTCAAAAAAAGCTTTGGCGCCGGACCCATTTGAAAATATTTCAAATTACGAGGTTGGCAAAATATGTAAAGCTAAAATAATTAAGAATGTACCGTACGGCTCGTTCGCAGAAATAGAACCGGGTTTAACATGTTTGCTCCATTCCAGTGAGATAAGTTGGAACAAAAAAAATGTATCTCCTGAAAAATTCTTTAAAGTTAATCAAATAATTGATTGTGTGATTACAGAAATAGATACTGAAAAAAAAAGAATCGCTATTTCTCATAAATTGATTAGCGAAAATCCTTACCAAAGTTTTGCCAAAAAATATGAAGTAGGATCTACCGTAAAAGCAACAATTTCTAATATAAAAGATTTATCAATGTACTTAGATGTTGAAGAATTTAATATCACTGGCTTTTGCCATGCAAATGATCTTTCTTATTCTGGAAAACCAGATGATGATGTTAAAAAATATAAAAAAGGGGATGAGATAGAAGTAAAAATTCTAGAGGTTAAACCAAATGAACAACGAATTAAATTTGGTGTTAAACAATTAGGTAATGATCCATTCGAGATATTCCGAGATAAGAAGGTAAATGATATAATTACAGTAAAAGTTAAAGCTAATAATAATAAAGGTATAGTTGTTTCTCCTGAAGGTAATAGTTTAGAATTTTTAATTAAAAAAAGTGAACTTGCTATTAATGCAGAAGAAGCAAGAAATTATAATAGGTTTCAGATTGGTGATCGTTTAGACGTTGCAATTTCAGAATTATCCTTCGAAAAGAGGAAAGCATCATTAAGTGTTAAACTATTAGAGAAAAATCTAAATGCAGAAGCTGTTTCAAAATTTGGGTCAAATGCTTCAGGAAAAAATTTACCATTTTCGTCACTTTCGGAAAAACTCGACGGCAAAAAGAAAGAGGATAAATAAATTAAATTGTCTGTATCTAGGTCAGAAATACTAAACAACCTCTCAAAAAATTTTCCCAACTTGCTAAAAAAAGACTTAAACAAACTTTTTGACATAATTTTGTTCGAAATGACAAAAGCTTTATCAAATGAAGAAAGAGTAGAATTAAGAGACTTAATGACTTTTGAGACAAAAATACAAAAAAAAAGAATATCACTTAACCCTAGAACGATGGAAAAAGTGGAGGTACCCCAAAAAAAAAGTATTATATTTAAAAGCTCAAAAGAGTGGAAAAATAAGGTAAATGAAAAATAAAATTTTTATTGCTTGCGATACAGTAAAAATAAAAAAAATTCGCGAAATTTTAAAAAACTCAAAGAATAATAAACTTAATTTAGGTTATAAATTTGGTCTTGAATTTATAAATTCAAAAGGTGGTAGGCGTTTTATTTCTAAATTAAAAAAAGAAAAAATTTTTCTCGATCTCAAGTTGCATGATATTCCAAACACATGCTTGTCCACAATAAAAGCAATTAAAGATTTGAAAGTTGACTATGTAACTATTCATATTAGCTCAGGAATAGAGGCTCTAAAAGCAGTTAAAAAAATTTCAGGTAAAATAAAAATATTAGGTGTAACCACACTTACATCTTTGAATGAAAAATCACTTAGAGAGATTGGTTTTAATAAAAAAATAAATTCACTTGTATTGCATCAAGTTAAGTTGGCTAAAAAAGCAAATTTAGATGGAGTAGTTTGCAGTGCTAATGAAGTAAAGAAGATAAGAAGACTATTTAAGAAAGAAATTATTACACCCGGGATAAGATTTGATAAAAAAAAATATGACCAAAAAAGAGTTACTAGTCCGTTACAAGCTTACGAGAACGGAAGTGACTGGCTGGTTATTGGACGACCCATTACTAGAGGAAATATTAAAAACAATATACAAAAATTAATAAATCATTTAGACAATGGTTAAAGGTATAAAGATTTGTGGTGTTTCTGACAAGGAAACATTGGAATATATTTTAAATCACTCTAACCCACCAAAATTTATAGGATTTATTACAAATTATAAAAAATCAAAAAGATATGTAAAGTTCAATACTTTAAAAAAACTTACAAATACTAAAAGAAATAATGTAAGTTATGTATCAGTGCTTGTGAATCCAAATGATGAGATACTTGATAAATTAAAAAATCTTAAAATTGATTATTACCAACTTTATGATGTTGGACCTGAGAGAACAAAGTTTATTAAAGAAAAATATAATAAAAAAATTATATCTTCGATTTTAATTCAGAAAAAACAAGATGTAGAAAATTATAAGTTTTATCAGGAAATTTCTGATATTATTTTATTTGATGGAAAAGGTTATGAAAAATCAATTGGGTTTGACCACAGTTTTTTGGAAAATGTACCTAAGGATATTACAAAAATGGTAGCTGGTAATTTAAATGTCGATAGTATATCTAACTTAAAACTTAAAGATTATATTATTGACTTAAGTGGGGCTCTAGAAAATCAAATGGGAAAAAAAGATTTAGAAAAAATAAATACTCTTTTAAGTAAAATAAAACAATATGAAACTTAGGAAAAAAATACCTTTAATTGATCAACATGACAAGTTTGGTATGTGGGGAGGAAAATTTGGAGGTAATTTTGTACCAGAAACACTTAAAAAACCAATTAGCGAATTAGAGATTTTATTCAACAAATTAAGGAATAATAACAATTTTCTTAATGAGAGAGATAAATATTTTAAAGAATGGATTGGTTCACCAACAAGATTTATTAAATTAAATAATCTTTCAAATCAAATTGGAGGAGCACAAATTTGGTCAAAAGTAGTTTCAGATGCAAATGGTGGTGCTCATAAAATTTATAATGCTACAGTACATTGCTTGCTAGCAAAAAAAGCAGGTAAAAAATATATTGTTGGAGATACAGGTGCTGGGTATGCAGGAAAAATGTTGAGTATGGCCGCTAAAAAATTTGGACTAAAGTGTAAAATATTTATGGGTGCAAAAGATATTAGAAGGCAAAAACCCAATGTCAATGCAATGAAAAAAAATGGCGCTCAAGTAATACCTGTTTTTACAGGCAGTCAAACTTTGGTTGACGCAGTCTCAGAATGTATGAGATATTGGGTATCGAATTGTGATACTACAGCAATGTGCGTTGGTTCTACTGTTGGACCAAATATTTTTGTGAAAATATGTGGTTGGAGCACAAGTCAAATTTCAAGAGAATTAAAAATTCAACTCAAAAATGAATTTGGACAAATACCAAAAAAATTAAAACTTTACAATTGTGTTGGAGGGGGGTCTTCAAGTTATGGTTTTTGGAGTGAGTTTATGGATTATAGTAACAGTCATGTGGAGTTAATTGGAGTTGAAGCAGGAGGACCAAAAAAAAGTGACAAACATGCAGCTCCTCTAACTTATGGATCAAAAATTGGTATTCTTCACGGAGCTGCACAATATGTAAATCAGAACTCTCAAGGACAAATTGAGGAGACGGAATCAATTTCAGCAGGCCTGGATTATCCAGGTGTTTCACCACTACATTGTTTTTTAAAAGATACAAATAGAGCAAGGTATACTGCAGCTAGCGACGAAGATGCATTAAACGCTTTTAAAATTGTAACTAAGTTTGAAAATTTGCGTCCTTCTTTAGAGCCCAGTCATGCTTTTTATGTAGCAATTAAAGAAGCTAAAAGATTGAGTAAGGAAACTATTGTAGTTGTAAATAGTTGTGGAGACGCCCATAAAGATGAAAAAATTTTAAAAAGTAAACTTGGAAGTAAATATGATAAATCCAATTAGTCAAACATTTAAGAATTTAAAATTAAGAAAAAAACCAGCTTTACTAACGTATACTGTTGCAGGTGATGACACTAAAAAAAGATCATTAGATATTTTAAAATCAATTTCAAAATATGCTGACATTTGTGAGCTAGGGTTTCCACATAATACTCCAATTGCTGATGGGGGTCAAATTCAAACAAGTTCCTATAGAGCGATTAAAAATGGAATTAAGATTAGTGACGTTTTTAGAATTGTTAAGAAATTTAAGACAATGAAAACTTCAAAGCCCTTAATTTTAATGGGTTATTATAATATGATATATCAGTATGGTGAAAATAATTTTATAAAAGATTGTAAAAAATACGGTGTGAATGGCATTATTGTAGTTGATTTACCCTGGCCAGAAAATATTAGTTTTTCTAAAAAATGTAAAAAACAGAATATTTGTTTTGTTCAATTAATTTCTCCAACAACAACAATTAATAGAGCAAAAAAAATTATTAAAAGTTCTCATGATATGATTTATTATATATCGATGCTTTCAACAACTGGTGGAAAGTTGAAAATTTCAACTAAAAAAATATTATCGAATTATAAAAAAATAAAAAATATAAACCCAAAAAAAAATTATGTAATAGGTTTTGGAATTACTGAAAAAACGATTTCGCAACTTATTACTGCAGATGGCCTAGTTGTTGGTAGTGCAATTTGTAGGGAAATATCGAAAAGTTTGAAGAAAAGACAAAATCCTGTCATAAATGTAGATAAAATAGTATTTAAATTAAAAAATAAAATATCATGAATTGGATTAATAAAATTAAAAAACTTGGCGAGAGTATAAAAAAAAATATAGACAAAAAATTCCCAACCAAATTAGAGAGAGAGTCCAGTGCCTGGACAAGTTGTTGCAAAGGTCCAATATTAAAATCTGAGTTAGAAAAGAACTTATTTGTTTGTCCGCAGTGTAATAAACATCATCGGATAACTCCAAAACAAAGATTTGATATAATTTTTGGATTAAATAATTATCAAATATTAAAAACACCAATTCCTAAAGATGACCCACTTAAATGGCAGGATACAAAAACATACAAAGACAGACTTAAAGACGCTAGAAAAAAAACAAATCAGGAATGTGCTGTTATAATTGCAACAGGAAATTTAAATGGAATTGATGTGACGGTTGGTGCAACCAATTTTGAATTTATTGGAGGTTCTAGTGGAGCAGCAGAAACTGAAGCAATTATCTATGGTGTACAGCACGCAATTGATAACAAGACACCTTTTATTTTTTGGCCATGCGGAGGTGGGCAAAGAATGTTTGAAAGTCCAATTGCACTTGCTGGCATGACAAAAACAACACTAGCAATTAATGAATTAAAAAAAAATAATCTTCCTTATTTAGTTTGTTTTACTGATCCAACAGCTGGAGGTATAACTGCAAGCTTTGCTATGCTCGGAGATATTCAGCTTTCCGAACCAGGTGCTTTAATTGCTTTTGCTGGAAGAAGAGTGGTACAGGCAACAGTAAAAGAAGAATTGCCTCCAGATTTTCAAACCGCAGAATTTCTACTTAAACACGGATTTGTGGATAGAATAATTGAAAGAAAAAATCTTGGAATGGTAATAGGTTTACTATTATCGATATTGCTAAACAAAAATTCTAGAGTAGATTTAGAAAATAATGAACAATCTCCAGAAAACTCTAAATCGTTTACAAAAGCTGCATCCTAAAGAAATAGACCTAAGTTTAAACAGAATAAAATTAATCTGTAAAAAATTAGGTTATCCTCAAAAAAATTTAAAAGTCATATCTGTTGTGGGGACTAATGGTAAGAATAGTGTAATTCAAATTATGAGGTCAATATTAAATGAAGCAAGTATAAAAACAAATATTTACACTAGCCCTCATTTACAAAAAATTAATGAAAGATTTGTATTTAATAGTAATGAAATAGAAGATAATGAGTTATCAAAGTTATTAATAGAAATAGAGAACATTAATAATAAAGATCAAATTACATATTTTGAGATTTTAACAGCTGCATTTTTAAAAAAAGCACAGGAAAATAAAAATAATTTAAATATCGTAGAGGCTGGATTATTTCATAGATTTGATGCAACAAATATTTTTGAAAAAAATCTTGCATCTGTAATAACAGCAATTGGAATGGATCATACTGATTGGTTACCTGAAGATGAAAGAACAATTAAAAAAATAATATTTGAAAAAACATCGTCATTGTTAAATTCAAAAATAATAGTCTCCAAACAACAAAATGAGGAAATTTTGTCTGAAATTAAGGAATCTTTAATAAATAATTTTTCAAAAAAGATATTTTTTAAAGATACGTATTCTTATTCCCTTAACGAAAATGATTTTTTTTATTATGAGGATGAATTTGGTGGGTTAAAACTTCCAATGCCAAACCTTTTGGGAGAATTTCAATTAGAAAATATTGCTACTGCTATTGCTACTTTAAGAAATATTGAGGACATCAGGATAAAAGAAAAGGATATTTCAGAGGGAATTAAAAAAGTAAAAATAACTGGAAGATTGCAAGAATTGAAATCAGGTAATTTAAAAAGAATTATAAACAAAAATAAATTAATCATCGATGGTTCCCACAACCCTCTAGGTGGTAAAGTTTTATCAAAATATTTGGAAAGTATTGATAATAAAATACATTTAATTATTGGAATGATGTCAAATAAAAATCATCAGGAATTTTTAGATAACTTTATTAACAAAGTTTCCTCAATCACAACAATAGATATTCCAAATCAACAAAGCGCTATTAAAGGTGAGGAATTAAAAAATAAATTAAAAGGATTTAAAAACATTAAATACAAAAAATCATTGATTGAAGCATTGAAATCTTTAGATTTAAAAGAAGATGAAATGGTGCTAGTAACCGGATCGCTTTATTTAGTGGGAGAGGTATTAAATCTTAATTAGATATTTTGTTGAATCCAAGATTTAAGATCTGATTTAGTTGTTGCTCCAACTTTTGTAGCTTTCAGTTCTCCTCCACTAAATAATAACATAGTAGGAATTCCACGAACACCATATTTAGTTGGTGTATTTGGTTCATTATCTATGTTATGCTTTGCTATAATAATTTGTGCTGACATCTCATCAGATAATTCCTCAAGGACTGGACCTATCATTTTACATGGACCACACCACTCTGCCCAAAAATCTACAAGTATGGGCTTTGATGATTTCAGAACATCCGAGTCAAAGCTATCGTCTGTTACACTAATTGTTGCCATATAGCCTATATATAAAATGACAATTAAGTTTCAAGTAATAAATTCAAAATATTCAAATTATCCACATTAAGCATTTTCATATTTTGTTTGTATAGACATTACAAATTCATTCAATTCATCTAAAAATTTTAGTTTTTCCTGATCATTTTCATTTGAATATTTTTCTCTTAAATTATCACATTCAAAATAAAACTCTTTACAAGTCCACCATTTTTCTTTTTTTTCACTTAATATTCTTTTTGCAATTT
>MDTE01085157.1_pt1 | contig 36353 bp, 28 predicted proteins | sample 811231 | NCBI WGS metagenome assembly MDTE01 (sample SAMN05326651, study PRJNA326480) | marine metagenome | isolation source: seawater | place: Indian Ocean: Red Sea | collected 2010 | reverse complement strand
TGGCGCATTTGCTCTTTCAAAGGTGGTTTGGATACTAGCCCTTTTACCTTCGTGTAATACTCTAAGAGATGCGGTATGGAATCCTGGTGGCAGAGAAAATGGGGATAGTTGGCAGCTAGCTGTATCGTTTACATTATCCCAAATTCCAGTAACCCAATTTGTTTCTCCTATTACTTGGCAATGAACTTCTAGAGAATCAGGAGGTGAATCCAAATCTCGCTCTGTTACTGATGCAGCAATGTGGATAACGTCGGTCGAGGTAATAGCTGAAGATGAAGAGTGCAAATCCCATTCGTTTTCTGTAAAATTATAGAGCCAAGTTTCATCAGATAATCCTTCTAAAGAATTCCCGCCAAATAAAACTAGATTGTTGCTAGCATTGTCAAAAGCAATTCCTGCAGAAGATATTTCCTTTATTCCAGTGCTAGCAAGTTTGGTCCAAACTAGAGTATTTAGATTAAAACTCCACAATTCATTTGATAAATGGTAATTTGCATCTCTCCCTCCAAAAATGTATGCTATTTGGTTTTCATAGTCAATAGTAGTGGCCATGTCAAATCTAGCGGAAGGGGAATCTCCAGGGAGTTGAAGTTTTGACCAAGAATTTGTCTCTCCATTGAACATCCAAGTTTCATTTGAGAGGTTTCCATCTTCTGCAACACCCCCAAAGAGAATACTTCTGTTCCATCCTTCTGAGAAGAACATGGCGGCAAGTTCTTTTCCTTTGGGAGAGTTACTAGCGCTAAGGTTTTGCCAGATGGCAGAATTTGGCTCGAAAGTCCACGTTTCATTATTTTTCAAGCCATTGTTTTCAACTCCTCCATAGGAAATATATCTAGATGATATTGAATCCCAAACTAAGGATTGACCCACTTCGCCAGGAGGCCGTAAATTTTCAGGGTAAGATGTCCAAGATGATGACCAGCCACTCCACCTCCATAATGTTGGGTTGTTAGAATTACTGCTACCTGACAGTAACCCTCCAGCCCATCCATTACTAGCAAATGCATTGGTTCCAATTGAATTAGGTCCTCCTGATTTTTCTTCCCATTCCCTTGAGTTTAGAAGGTCTAGTGACCACATGTCATTGAATCCTTGAGCGTTTTCGCCCCAGCCAGCTGCAAGAATGGTTTGATTTCCTACGGGGTCAAAAAATAATATTGGATGGGATCTAGCATTGGGTGCCTGAATCAAATTTTGAGTTTGATTAATACGATAAAATTGGTTAGTAGAGAGATTTTCAGAAAGGTATGATTCTGAATCGGACGGTTGACTAGGATTATTTTCACGACTAGTGGCCAAATACCAACTTTCATCTTCACCTTTTAATGTCAAATCTAAATATGGTTTGACCTTGTTAATGGCATGTTGTTGTTGTTCTTCTTCTGTCATTGTCGCATCTCCATCCATTAAATTATCGAAGAATGATTGGTCATCTTCATATTGGACATGATTTGCTCCAACAACTTCTAATAATTGCCAACCACTATTCCATTGATCTAAGAGTGGCTTAATATGTTCATTAATTGGTGCAATATTATCCATTGTACCAGTCAAGAAAAGTGAGTGTTTTGGGTGTGCCATATCTATGGCATTAACATCAACTCCAATATCATCTGTATCTAATCCAAATCCAAATAGAGCACGAGGGGGTTGAAATTGACCTGTAGAAAATATTGCGCCCCAGTAACTAGTAACTACGGTTGCCAAACCGGCACCCCTCCCATGTCCTGCAACTCCCCAATGATCCATGTCAATACATCCTTGCGCACCAGAAGGGCCTTTGTTTGAATCACCAGTTAAATTGATGTATCCAATTGTGCTGATTAGTTCTGAATGGTCGGAAATAGCTTGATATATTTCATCTCCCGAGCGTTCTTCTCCTATTACTACTACAAAATAACCAGCTTTTGACAATCCTTCACCTAACCAAGAATAACTGTCAAAACTTTCCCCATCATCTGCATGAAATGCGATCCAGGGATAAGGTGCCCAAGAACAATCAAGTGGGACATTTTCCCCCCCGTTAGAAGATGGATAGTAGTAACGAACATCAATATTTTCCCGCTGATTATCTGAATAAGAGGAATCCATCCATCCGGATGAAAATCGTTCAAAACCTACAGGCCTAATGAAGTTAGGAGATTCCTCTCTTACCTCTGCTGAAGCATTTACAGCAATTGTTGAGAACAAAGTAATCAGTAATAGTGAGGCGATTACAAGTGCCTTATTTCGCCCCCCCTTCATAGTACTGTGCTCTCCCGCTTTACCTTTCAATCAGTCGCTAAAATGTTTTACTTTCAGATGAAATCAATAAATCCATGGCATCTCTTAGAGAAGGTAGTTGATCCTTTACTTCTGGTAAGAAAAGATATTCCCAAGCCTTGAGGTGCTGGGCTACCAATAGCCAACGTCCGTTGAGATTTACACCCCATTCATTTTCAATTATGGGATGAAATTCTCCTTTGTCATAAGATGCTGAAAGAAATACAGGAGCATCATTTTCAGCCTTCATCAATTCACCCGTGATTTTGCTTTGCGTGCCCGGAATTTCATCAAAATTAACATGTAATCTTTTCCCAATATGTTCGCAAATATCTGTTGCACTTACAAGAGATTCTTTCCATGTGCTCCTATTTGATAGTGGCCTTCTACCCCCTTCAATCCAAATCATTCCACCGGCATTTGCCCATGCCGCTGCACAAGCACGAGCCGTAGAACCTCCTCCAGTAATACAAAGCAAAGGTTTGTCAATTTGTTCTTTAAATGAAAAATCAAATCCAAATTCATTAGCAACTAGTAACAATCCTGCGCCATCTGTTTCAGCCGCAATCCATTGATTTCCATCATGTCTCATTTGATTGACTGAAGCTAATAGTGGTTCTCCAATTATCCATTTAGTTCCCGAATCAATTGGCAATTGATGTTTTAGAGGAGTAGTTAATGAAAGCCAGATTTCTCTTCTACCTAAATCAGCCCCCTTTTGTTGCTTGACAATTGCCGAATTTGAAGCGTGACCCCATGCTAGAGAATCAACTAATCTGTCTTTGGTTATTTTTTCGCATAAATCAAACGAAACATTGTACCCGCTTTTCCTAATATAATTGGCAACGATTTGGAATAAATTAGGAGTTAATGAGTGCTCAATGGGGTTTCCTGCAACTCCCGCACAAACATGAATTTCTTTTTTCATGTGATTACCTGCCATTGATGCCTAAAAAGACCGCCGTCTTACTTATTCATTATCATTTGTCTTGTTTCCGGGCCGTACGAAGTACGGCTCAAATCGCTTTTGTAGCAATATTGCAATATGAAGCCTTGAATAATTGATGATGAGACGAGGTACTATGCCAAGTGATTTAGATATTGCAAGATCGGCTGAACCATTGCCTATTGAAGAGGTTGCATGGAAATTAGGTTTAGGGATTGAAGAGTTATCATTGAAAGGAAAAGGTATTGCTAAAATTAATTGGGATGCACTGAAATCAAGGTCGGACAATGCCAGAGGTTCATTGGTGTTAGTTACGAGTGTCAACCCAACTCCATTTGGAGAAGGAAAAACAGTCACCACAATTGGTCTTAATCAGGGATTAAACCGATTAGGGAAAAATGCTGTTTGCGTGATTAGGGAACCATCTATGGGTCCTGTTTTTGGCATTAAAGGTGGGGCTGCAGGAGGAGGTTATTCACAAGTAATCCCTATGGAACAAATCAATCTTCATTTTACTGGAGACATTCATGCTGTTAGCGCTGCTCATAATCTTTGTTCAGCATTACTTGACAATCATTTGCATCAAGGTAATGAACTTGATATTGATCCATCTAGGGTGATTTGGCCCCGTGTAATTGATATGAATGATCGTTCACTGAGGAATGCAGCAATTGGTTTAGGCGGCGCATTAAATGGATTTGCTAGAGAGGAGCGATACGACATTACAGCAGCTAGTGAAGTAATGGCAATATTAGCACTTGCTAGTGATTACAAAGATTTGCGTAAAAGATTAGGTCAAATTGTCATTGGTCAGAATAGGAGCGGTAATCCAGTAAAGGCCGAAGATATTGGTGCAGCAGGACCTATGGCTTTGTTACTGCGTGATGCTTTGTTACCAAATTTGGTACAGACATTGGAAGGTGATCCGGCATTCATTCATGCTGGGCCATTTGCTAATATTGCTCATGGAAATTCTAGTATTATTGCTGATAGATTAGCACTTTCCGTATCAGATTATGTTGTGACTGAAGCAGGTTTTGGTTCAGATATGGGTGCTGAGAAAGCAATTCACATTAAAACGGCAGCTAGCGGCATTCCTCCTGATTGCATTGTGGTTAATGCTACTGTAAGGAGCATGAAATTACACGGTGGTGGTTTCTCATCTAAAGGTGGGCAAAGACCATCAAATGATGAGATTAGTAAGGAAAATGTTTCTGCTGTTACAACAGGTTCAATGACTAACCTTGCTCGCCATATTGAAAATATGAAACGGTTTTGCTTACCAGTGATTGTGTCTGTGAACCGCTTCCCAACTGATACGGAAGCAGAAATTCAGGAATTGTTGCGTTGTGCTTTAGAATGCAATGCAGATTATGCTGTTGTATTTGATGGCCATCAAAGAGGAGGTGCCGGTGCTTCTGAACTGGCGAATGCTGTTTCTGCTGCCTGCCAAGATCACATTGCAAACGGACGCCCATTTAAGCCATTGTTTGATAATAAGATGCCTGTAGTAGAAAAAATGTTGAAAGTAGCAACTATGATTTATGGTGCTGAATCTATTGACTTGCATAAAAAAGCTCAAAGAGATCTGAATTTGATTAAGAAATGGAAATACGGCAATCTTGCAGTTTGTATGGCAAAAACCCAGTATTCGTTCAGTCACGAGGCTCAAGAGTTGGGCGCCCCTAGTGGTTTCACTCTACCCATTCGTGAAATCCGACTCAATGCGGGAGCAGGTTTTGTTGTTGTAATTTGTGGGGCCATGATGACAATGCCAGGTCTACCGAAGAAACCAGCAGCCATGGATATGGATATGGATGATGATGGTAATTTGACCGGAGTTTTCGGTTGATTAATTGCAATCATGATAACGACGCTTTGAAGTCTAATGAATTATAGGAGGGATTTACATGAGAGCATTATTAATTGCCCTACTATTGTGTTGTTCCACTATTTTCGCAGGATGCATATCAGAAAATCAGGATACTACAACGAGTTCAGATTTTATTGGGTGCCAAGAAGGTCAACCTGAAGAAGAAACTGAAGAATGCGAGATTATTTTACCAGATCAAACCAATACCTCTAACCCTAGTAATAATACAGTGTTAGAAGATAATCAAACAACTAGTAATAACACCAACAATAACAATAATTCTAACATTACAATAGTTGAAGAGAATAATACCAATGAAAATAATGAAACAAATGTTTCTGAACCTGTTTATGGTTCTTTAGAAGGATACCAAGTCCATCCTCTTTTTGCTGATGCAAGGGAATTAGGTGGTTCTTGGAATGATTGGAACTTGTATTCACATTTCAATAACTCTTGGGGCGGGACTCCTAATGGTACAGTAAACGGCACTGATCACAAATGGGTTTTAATCGAATTCTTGAGTACTGATTGCGGCCATTGCTGGAATGCTGCGGATGAAATGAGTAACTATTCTAGCAACTACAGTGATCAATTAGAAATTATTTCGATAGCAGTTAATTTTTCATCAAATAATAATTTCAACGCTTCATTAGATGAAATTGCCGCATTCCAAGATAAGACAAGTCATTCAGGATGTATAGGTAATAATTACGATTGTTCCTCCCGTCCAGGAGATCCTCATGATTGGCTTTATGTTGATGGGCGTAACCAATCATACATGTATACAATGCAAGCCACAGGGACTCCCATGTTTGTAATTATAATGCCAAATGGGTCTGTTGCTTGGAATCAGTATCAACATAATGGTGGCCCCGGGGAAGACATAGAATCAATTGCTTCTGCTCTTGAGAGATTCTTTGGGCCAATGCAGTAATCAGATTGAATTTAGTGCTTGTTCAATATCTTTCCAAAGGTCTTCCACATCTTCGATGCCAACACTCATGCGGACAAAACCAGGATTAATTCCAGCCGCAATACGAACATCTTCAGGGACAAACATGTGACTGGAATTGAAAGGGCACTCTACTAAACTCTCTACTCCACCAAGACTTGTTGCTTCAAAAATAAGTCTTAGGTGGCTGAGGAAATTCGTTGCAGCATCATCACCCCCTTCGATAGTGAAAGCAAGCATCCCAGTTCCATTTGGCATGATTTTCTTAGCAATTTCGTATTGACTATCACCTTCTAACATTGGATGATTAACGGAGGAAATCAAAGGATGTTTAACTAGGCGAGTAGCTAGATTTAGAGCATTGGATGCGTGGAGTGGCATACGAGCGTGAAGTGTTCTCATGCCTCTTTCTAGAAGGTAACAGCAATGTGGATCAGGCGAACCCCCAAAGTGGACTTTTTTGATAAATAATTGAGAAATCAGTTCTGCATTGCCCACTACAGCCCCTCCTATGATATCAGAATGCCCCCCAAGATACTTAGTGGTTGAATGAATGACGAGATCGCACCCCATCTCTATTGGAGTAGTAGCCCAAGGGGTACAGAATGTATTGTCAATTACAAGTAACAAGTTGTGACGCTGAGCAATATCTGCAAAAGCAGGTATATCTGCAATTTTTAGTACGGGGTTGGAGAGAGTTTCAATGTAGAGCATTTTAGTGTTTTCTTCTATTGCTGCTTCATAGGATGAAGGGTCTGTCATATCTGCAAAACTTACATTAATTCCGAACCGGGGTAATTCTTCAGTCATAATTCCATATGTGCCTCCATAGACATCGGGCGCTGCCACTACGTGATCTCCACTTGATAGAAGGCCGAGAAGCGTTGTACTAATTGCAGCCATACCACTTGCGAAGAGAAGTCCATCCTCAGCCCCTTCCAAAGCACAAATTTTCTCAGTCGCAGCGTCAGAGTTGACACTTGAAAGCCTAGCATATAGGAGTGTGTGTTGCGCTCCTGCTGCCCAGCCAGCGTACCTTTCTTCAGTTAATTTATAGGTAGAACTTTGGAAAATAGGTGTGTTAACTGCACCTTCAATATGTTTAGTCCCTGAATGTATTGTTTTTGTGGCAAAACCAGTGTCGGTATTTTTGTCTCCCATGGCCCCTGATGACCTTATTGGCTTTCAACAATACGCCGCTAATAATTGCTGATTGTCGGATTTATTATGTATTATGTCATAATTTTCCGACATTATGACGGAATAAATATTAATATCTCGCCCAAGCCCACGCCATGCTTCTTGGCCTATTGGATGATAAAGACAAGGCGATTTTAGAATTATTGCTGCAGGATTCTCGTGCTAGTACGAAGAGTATTTCAGAACGTCTGAGTATTCCTAGAGTGACCGTTCATGACCGAATAAAAAGATTACAAGATAAGGGTATTATTGAGAAATTCACACTCAAATTATCACATGAAAAGTTGGGGATGCCATTGCATGGATTTATCCTAGCAAATTGTGTTGGTGATAGGGCCAAATCTGATAGACGTAGTGTGGCCAAAGAAATTAGCAAACTACCATTCATTGTTGGATGTCATATCATCACAGGGCAGTGGGATTTCATCATTGAAGTTGTAGCAAAAGAGATGGATTCACTTGGAGATTCTATTTTAGATGATTTATCAAAAATTGAAGGAATAGGTCAAACTCAAACAATGATAACCTTCTACAGTTTCCCTGGTGCTGCATTTGGCTATGTTGAATAAGATAGATGCTCAAATGGGTGCGCAGGTTGAATAGGAATAACACATACCATAAACAGGGAGGGCGAGAAATATGCAGATTCTGAAGCGTGAAGATAACTTGATTCGTTTACGAATACAGCATGAAGATGATTTGTGGGTGTTATCACAATTGGTTAAGGGAAATAAGAACGCAGGTATGGTTTCACATCGTAGAGATCAAACTACAGGCACTCAAGAAGGCGGTCGTGCGAAATCAGCAGAACGAAAACCAATGTGGATTGAGATTTCAGTCGAAGATAGTGAGTTTCAGATATTTTCAGATAATCTTCGCCTACATGGGGTAATTTGTGAAGCTCCAATTGACAAAGGCTCATTTCATACTCATAATGTTGGATTAGGAGACGAGGTAGAAATGATTGCTCATCAAGGTTGGTCGTTACATGATGAAAAATTACTTTCAGAAGCAGTACGTGAAGGAGGACGTGCTAAAGTTGGGATTGTTGTTGTGGAAAATGATGAAGTTAATTTGTACCAAATTGCTTCCCATGGTATGAGGGATCTTGCAACTTTTACTCTTCGTGGTGGTGGAAAAAGAGAGAAGAATTCATCAGATGCTCGTGAAGGGTTTTTCATTAAAGCATCGAAAGAATCTGTTCTATTATTTGGTGGTGAAACTCCTCTTGTTGTTTGTGGTCCAGGTTTAGCAAGGCAACAGTTTGAGAGATTGCTTAGGAAGAATGGTTTAGAGCAGAAAATCATTAATGTTGCTACCAACATAGGGGGGAGATCTGCTGCAAATGAAGTATTAGCAGACGGGTTAGCATCAGAGTTACTAGGAGAGACTGCTATTGCAAAGCAGACCGTATTAATTGAAGAAGCGTTGAAGCGTATGGCTATAGGTGGTGCAGTGGCATACGGGTATGACGCAATAGTCCTAGCCTTTGATGAAGGGGCAATTGATACATTAATTGTTAATTCAGATTTAATACGTGATGAAGAATCAATGATTAGAGGTGAATCGTGGCCTGATTTTACTGAACGTTTAGTGGAATCTGGTTCCAATCTTGTTCAAGCATCTAATGAACATGATGCGGGACAACAACTTTCAGGGCTTGGTGGAGCTATTGCCTTGTTGAGATGGAAAATTGATTAGTTATGAAAACAGGATGTAAGCACCAATTCCAAACATCACCACATCCACTATTGCGTGAGATAGGTAACACGGCCAAATACTGCGGTATCTAAGATAAATCCATGACCAGATTGCACCCCCACAAAATACTCCAAAAGAGGCTAATAGAGCTAAGGGTAGAGGAAACATTACCATTACTCCAATGAAATGATGAATTGTGAAGACTAGACCAGATAGGATTACTGCTACCTTGCCACTTACAAAAGTTTCAAATTTTTCAAATATGAACCACCTAAATAGGTATTCTTCCATTATTGAGTTGATTAGGACCCAATAACAAAATAGAGCAAAATACATCCATGGATTTAGTAATCCAAAAGGCTCAACGTAAGATTTAATCTCATTAGGGTCCAAGTTATCTCCAAGTAGCCACCATGCTGCAAGCATGACTAAACCCATACCTACTCCAAGGCCCGATGCAACTAACCACCCACCATTTTTTGCAGGCGACCATGATATGTTCTTATTTTCTACTTTAATTCTCCATATACCAGGTAATGCCATTTGCCAAATTTTACCTAGTGCAAAGACAATTGATCCTAGAATCCCAGCAAAAAGATTTGTCGTTACTAAAGCAATAGATGAAGCGGGTGCTGATAGTAATAAAGCAACAAAATCTTTTGTTTTATCTTCCATATTTATTCTTCCTGGCTATCTAAAATTTCATCATCAAAAGATGCCAAGAATTCATCAACTAATATAATTCCATTTTTATCAACATCAATCTCATGAAACAAATTTCGGGCGTGAAATGAATCATATTTTGGTGCTATAATACCCATTGCATGCACAAATTCACTTTCATTAAGATAATCAGGATGTGATCTTTTCGCAGCGACAGTATGGAATACCAACCACCTCTTTTCTCTTTCATGTTTGTCCGCATTCATCAGTTCGGTACGCACAGTTCTCCAAGGTGTTAGTTTGGGGTGGGCTCTGGATTTACCATAGGAATAGTAGGTAATCAAACCTAGTACACAACAAGATAATGCCCCGATGATTGCTTTCATCCCCATTATGTAGATGAGGAAAATACCGCTAATTATTCCGAAAATCTGTATCATTGGGTAGAGGGGTGATTTCCATTTTGGTTGATACCAAGAATGTAATTTTGATGCTCGCCTTAATACAATTACACATGCGTTGATAACGATGAAAATCATGATTTTGAATCCGGATGCGAGTTTTGCGATATCTTCTACCGGTAGTAGCGTAATCGATATGGCCATTGCAATCCCTGTTCCTAAAATCGACAAATGCGGAGTTTGATATTTAGGGTGGACATTTTCCAATGATTCAGGAAGCAAATTGTCTCTGGCCATTGCAAAAGGAAACCTCGATGTAGCCATGATACCCGCCAAGGCCATGGCAGTAAGAACTGTGACAGCAAAAACAGCGGATATGATTCCAACTGTGTTACCACCAATAGCATGGGCAAAGACATAGATTGGATCTTCTCTTGCTGACCCATCAGTTGTCATGTAAAATTCCGGGCTCACAGTGGCGACCATAACAATAGAAACAAACACGTATAGTAAGCATGAAATCAACAAAGATAATAGTATTCCATAAGGGATATTCCTACTCGGATTCTTAATTTCACCACCTACGGCAGCAATCTTAGTTACTCCTGCATAGGCTACGAATACAAATGCTGTCGAATGTGCAATATTTGGCCATACATCCCCCCAAGAACCACCCATTGCATCTTTTCCAAAGGCTATCCCCCAATTCAAGTCCATGGTTAGAATTGCCCAAATCGTGAGTACTAAAATGAATATTATTAGTGAGAGGACGATTGGTGTTTGCACTTTCTTTATTCTTGACATTCCTAAAATGTTGATGCCAACAATCATTGTAAGCAAGATTAGTGCAGCAATCTCTAGATCAATTGTAATGTTCAGTAATTCTTCTAGAATCCAAAGGTATGCTTTGAATCCAATAAGTGCAAAAGCGGATTTGAGCATCGAAGCTCCCCAAAGTCCGATTCCTGATACTGTTCCAACCAGTGGCCCAAACGTCCGTTCAATGTAAACATAAGATCCTCCAGAAGAAGGCATTGCAGTTGATAATTCACCTTTGGAGATTGCAGCAGGAAGAATGGCGATGGCTGCCAATAGGTAAGCCAACCAAATACCAGCAACAGGCATGGTCCCACCTCCCATGTCTGTCATGACTAAAGCTGGCAATACAAACAGGCCAGAACCCAGCATAGCTGAAAGTGAAAGGATGACAACTGAAGCTAAGCCGAGTTTCCGCTCTAATGTTTCACTGACAAATTCAATTGGCTTGTAAACAAAATCGATAATGCCCTTGGCGGGGCTACTTCTCATGAGCCTACGAATAGCAGGCTCTTTTAGAGCCTGCCTTATGAATCAATATAAAAAATAGCAATTCAAACAAATCATCCTTGTGTCATTTTTGCAATTACTTTTAACTCTACAGCAATATTTGTTGGTAATGCTTTAACTGAAACTGTAGTTCTTGCCGCCATGATGTCAGTGAAATATTCAGCATAAATTTCATTATAGCCAGTAAAATCTCTTTCCATATCTACAAGGAAGCAAAGACAATCTACGACATTATTTAGTGATGAACCTGCTTCTTCAAGTATTGCTTTTATATTTTCAATTACTTGTCTAGTCTGAGCTTTGATATCATAATCTAATGGGTTTCCATCACCATCACAAATGGGCCCACCTACTATTTCGTTAGTTTTGGGGTGTCTAGGGCCAATTCCAGAAACAAAAATCAGGTCTCCTACAATGTTTGCATGAGGATAGGCACCTACTGCAATTGGCGCTTTTTCAGTAATGATATGTCTATCTTGAGCCATTAAATCACCCATTGTCTAAGACATGACGATCCCCGGTGTAAAATTCAATGTCATCTTCATCAAATTCTTTGTCACCAATTGAACCAGTTGTTGGGGTTAGTTGGATTACAGCCCCGCCAGAACCATGTAATGATGCATATGCTAATACTTCACCTTGGTAGTTATTGTTTTGTCCCATTGTAGCTGCCATCCACCAAATAGGCTTGTATGCAACCACTTTTTGAACTCTTATTTGATTATGAATTTCCCTACTTAATTGACTAAGATCTTCTAATCTTCCTTCTTGGAAAAATTGCATAATTTTTTGATTCCACTCTTGATCTTTAGCACTATGAATTCGGTCATCTTCTGGCTTAATATAATCAGTAAACATGCGATTAGAAAGACTTGAAACCACTACTACAATTGCTTTTTTCCCCTGTTGTTCCAGAGTATCTCTTGCTGCTTTACCTAATACAATACTTTCAGCCCTATTAGCATATACATTTGATGAAACAATACATGCAGGCAGTCTATTATCTGGATTAAGTAAACTGAGTGCTACTACTGAGCCGGTATCAATTGGAAATCCATCATAATCAATTGTACGGGAATTAAGTCCTCTTTTACCACAATTTTCATGATATTGATGAGAAAAATCACTATCCATTTCAAATTTGTAAGGCATACTTCCCAGGTAGTGAAAATCGTCATCAACATGCACCCATTCTGGATTAGAGCGAGCTTGGATTTGGTGTCCAATAACACTTGGCCAAGTAGTGGAATAAATCAGTATTATATCGGCATCACTTTCTTCTATTCTTTTCCTTGCAGTATCAAATGCTTGACGTAACTTTCCCCAACCTTCATTTTTTTCAGGTGCAAGTAATGGGTGTGGGTGGGGTGGTACGTACAGTCCAAACACAATTGGTGAATCTTTCATAAAACGACCTCTCTTGTGTCAGGATTCGGGTCCCAAGATGCAATTACATTTCCAGTACCAATTACTGATTGGTATCCATAAATTTCAGCGGGATAGTCAGGCATACCCATGGCTTCCATCATCCAAGTTAATGATCCAGAATCAGTTTCAGCAATAGTTTGCTCAGTAAATTCAGGCATCAAATTGATTACTTCATCCATTTTTCCTTGTCTCATTAAATCGATTAATTTCATGTCCCAAACATAGTTACTATGGTTGTAGATATGTTGCTTACTCATGTCCTCTGGTAGTTCTGATTCAACAGTAAAATGTCGGTGAGATAAACTGTGGCTAGAAATTAGGACTACGCGCTTATCACTTTCTAGGATTGCTTTCCTGCAAGCTTTTCCTAATGCTCTAGCCTGTTCATTCATGACTTCTACCGAGTAGTAGTGACTATTTCTGTTACTTGATATTGGGATGATTGGTTTGTTCCATTCAGGATTAATCATGTGAGCTGATACTATTGTTCCGTAATCAATACGAAAATCTGGATTTTCCATCATCATTGTAACCATTCCAGCATCTTTAGCAGCTTCATGCATGGACTTTGACAATTCTACGTCTATATTTAGGTCATAATTGAACCTGAATAAATTAGGAAAAACAGGGTCGACAGATTTTGATTTAAAATGAGGAAGTCCAAGAAAATGGGTGCCAACATATGTTTGCCAATGTGGGGTGAATATGACAATAGCATCATAATCTAAAGTTTTGAGCTTTCTTGCGAGTTTAGCATACCCCCACCTAAGGGTTTCCCAACCACCCTCAGAATTCGGCTCATTCTGTTCAGGATTGTCAGCATATACCACGTGTGGCGGATGTGGGGCAAGGCAGCCTGCAACTATTTCTCCCATGTTATCGTATGCGGCAGGGGTCTCTTATTCATGATTGTTGGGGGCCGTAAGTGTCATGGTTTGTACTTATGACGGACAAACACGGGGGGCATCAATTTGGGTATTGAGGAAGTGGATAATGAATCAGAGCCGAATCTTGAATCTATGGTGCTGTCTTCTAAGTCTTCTTCTTTTGATATTAAGTGGCAAGTTTGGCAACCAGTACCAATTGCATTTCTTTCTGCTTTTTTGTCAAAATTTTATTGGACTGAATTTTCATCATCAATTATAGATTTTGATTCCCAATGGTGGAGTGAAAATGGAGTAATATTATTTAGCGGAATTATTTATTCCATATTCCTATTTGTTGGGTCATTGTACTGGTTAGATAATTGGAAAAAAAGGGCTGAATTATTTGTTGCCTCAGTAGTTACTACAATAATAGCAATGATGTTAATAATTGGGGGGAGTATACTTTGCTGGCCTTTCCTAATTGCAGGGTGGGTACTAATTACAGTATTTTGGGGTCGCTATAATTTATCTCCATGGAGGACTGGGGTGTGGTTGGGTTTTGGTGGCTCAGTGGTTCTAGTATTAGCAGGGGTATTAGCACACATAATAATCTGATTATTCGGATTCATGATTCGCTGACCAAACATATGAGGGCTTTGAAGTTAGCCAATGCACTCCATTTTTCTTCATTCTCCAAAGTCTGTGAATTACCCAAGCAGTGATCCATAACGATGGGATTGAAAGTAAATATGCGAATGTTAGGGTTATCTCTGAATTATGATAATCATTTTCTACTTTTACTTCCATAACCCCTGAATCATTTTCGCCAGAGTGGTGCAATATTACAATATGCCACACATTTGGTTGAATAACTTGCAATTGTAACGTTTCATTAGGTTGTGCTTCAATTACTGCCCAAGAGTCACTTAATTCCTGCCAATTTATTGTACCATTTTGCATTTGTTCGACCGAATTTTCAGTAATAATTAATATTATTTGTAAATTATCTGAATCATGCCAATTAGTAATTGTAATATCAACTTCTTCATTATGTTGAACTAATTGGATGATTTCAAATGTAGATTCGCCAGGTGCAAGTCTGTAAGATGCTCTTTCATCATTTGTTTGAGATTGATAACTTACAGCACCCATCATTAATGAAACAAATAAGATAGTAACAACACCTTCAACTAAGAAGTGATTCGCCCATCTTTTTTTATCAATTCCTTCAAAAAGATTCCCATAATCATTACGGAGCCTAGGTTGAATTTGATGAATAAACAAAGCCCCGACTCCCCCAACAATCATCCCTAATGGGACATCAATTATCCAGTGAATTCCAAGATAAAGTATTGAGAAAATGAACAATATTGTATTAGCAAAAATGAATACATGATATCGCCAGTGGGGCCAATCTCTTACTCTAATACCTCGTTCACGGCAATGCATCCAGTTTAGTAACAAAATACCGAAAGGAATAGCCACATGAAGAGAAGGAACCGCGTTATCCAAGGGGTCGTGACTAACATAAAATGCGGTGTATAATCCATCATGGTATAGTAGTGATTTCATGCCAGGAATCCATGATGATGTGACTTCGACATTAAAGAATAGGTAATAAGGTACAGCGATTGCATATATCAAGAGATAATTTAGGGTCACTTTGTCAGTCATATCCCTTTCACCAGAATATGCAAAATATACGGTAGTAACATAAATCAAAAACAAATATATGAATAGATAATGAAAGTTAAGGATGCTAGTAAGAAAAGGATTCTCAAAAGTTTGTTGAATCCAATATGTTGGTTCTCCTTCAAGAACGTGAACCCAATCTGTCCAATGGCCAGTTGATTGCTTTATTGGCTCATTTAATTTATCAGTAATACTTTTCCAAGTAATAATTACAATATATCCCATCATGTGCAAATAATATCGTTGGTCATGAATCATTTTTCCAATTTTATTTAGTGGCGTACGAACCTCTTTATTATTGAGCGTAAAAAACCAACAAATAGCAGGTGTCATGATGAGAATTATTCCCATCATTATCCAATATGGGCTCACCATGATTAAGTTGCGACAACAAGTCATCTTTGATGATTGCCCCTTCAAACCAGCATTAACTTTCAATTATGCTTGACGCAAATATTGACTGCTTCTGAGAAAAATCCAATACTCCAATCTCCACCTTCACGTCCGACTCCACTATTTTTGACTCCGCCGAATGGTACACGTAAATCACGATGTAACCAACAATTGACCCAAACCATGCCAGAATCAATCCGTTCTGCTAATTCGCTACCAGCATCTGAATCGGCAGTCCATATTGAACCCGCTAGGCCATAATCAGTCATGTTTGCAATCTCAACGGCTTCATCATCATTAGAGAATGGATGCAATGTTACAACTGGGCCGAAAATTTCCTCCATGGCACATATGCTATCCGGTTTTAGTCCATCAATAACTGTGGGGGCAATCCAAAATCCATCTTTAAATTGTGTAGGGTGATTAAGGGGCATTCCCCCTCCACAAAGAATTACTCCCCCTTCTTCTTTTGCTATTTGGATGTAGGACAATATTTTATCACGGTGGGCTGCAGAAATAAGTGCCCCCAAATCAGTTGCTTCATCTGAGGGGTCGCCAACACTCATGTTGGTAACTGTATTGACAAAAGATTCAACAAATTCATCATATATCGTTTCATGAATGAGGATTCTAGAACCACAAAGACAAACTTGTCCTTGGTTCATGAAGGATGCCCTGACAATTTCTGGCATTTTTGATATTATATCGGCATCATGGCGTATGATTGTTGCATTTTTCCCCCCTAATTCTAAACTTAGTTTTTTGAATCCAGATGAGGCAGCTTTTGCCACTTCTCTCCCAGTAGCAGTCCCTCCAGTAAAAGAAATCAGATTGACTTTAGGGTGTGAGGTCAGTGGTGCCCCAGCATCTATTCCATTTCCATGCACAATATTGAAAACTCCTGGGGGAACACCTATTTCGTCCATTACTTCGGCTAATAAATTCGCAGTAAGGGGTGTTAATTCTGATGGTTTGGCTACCACTGTATTTCCCATCAATAATGCGGGGGCGACTTTCCAAGACAATAGATATAGAGGTAGATTCCAAGGTGTAATTAGGCCTGCAATTCCAACAGGTTTGTAGAGAACACGATTAGTTGCATCACTCATCTCAAAAATTTGCTGTTCATGGTCCAAAATATGATTAGCAAAAAATCTGAAATTTGCTATTGATCTTGCGGCATCAACACCCCGCGCTAGCGAAATAGGCTTACCAGTGTCTAAACTTTCTAGTTGAGCGATCTCTTCTTTTCTAGATTCTAGGCCATCAGCAATACGAATCAACCAATCTGCTCGTTCTTCTATTGATAACGAGGACCATCCATTGAATGCATTTGTAGCAGCAGTCACAGCATCATCTATATCTTCCGTTGATGAACAGGGAATTCTAGCAATCAAATCTCCAGTTGCTGGAGAATAATTATCAATCCAATGATTACATTTTGAATTTTGAAATTTACCTTCAATGTAGTTATTGAGTGTAATTAAATTTGATTCTGTCATGCTATCACCTAAAGCAATTCAATTAGTTTCATTTTGTTTTGACATGATTGAATATTGTCTCCAATCATAGTGCCAGCGGTCAGTATCTGGGTCCCATTCATCCCAAGTAACCACGGTTTCTAGATTTTCAAGAAGTTCGGATGGCACCACCCCTGGGACAATAAATGCTTTTTGACGGTGTAATGGATATGGGTTTCTTAATTCAATCCCCAAGACTCCTAATACTGCTCTAGCAATATACCAAGTTGCTTGTGCGTTCCAACCATGTGCAATTTTTATTACAATTCCAAGTCCTTTTGGATAATCAGGGTGAATAATTGAAAGGCCGAGTAATCCATCTGCTCCTTCTTTGGCCAAAACGGTTCCTTCACCAGCTTTTAGGATAGTAGAGTCAAGTCTGTTGAATCCCCCTACAAGATCAGGATTTCGGCACATTGCTTCCCAAATCCAATCATCGTCTTTGGTTGAGGCTAGTCCTGCAAACATTACAGCTAATTCGTTTACCGTATTAGAAACTGTAGGTAGTCCGCATCCATCTCTAGCAACCCTTTTTGGCTCCCAATCAGATTGATTCATGAACTTTCTCAGGGTATCCAAGAATAGCGGAAACCAATCAGATTGAGGAAGAGTATACCCTGCACGATTAATGCCTTTTAGGCGAAGTGCCTTGAGGATGGCAGCGTGTTCACCTGAACAGGTGTGAAACCAACGCCTTGGTCTTCTAACTTGCCGGCCAAATTGAACTAGAGGTACATCAAGTGGGCATTGCATTAATCCCCATTCAGAATCACTAAGAATTGATTGAGCTGTAGATACATGTTCAGTATCGCCATTGTGGCTAGAACAAGCAATAGCCTTTTGTTCCCAAGATAATTCCTTGTCTAGAACATCAACAAATGTCTTCATCATTAGTGGCTTCATCATTGAGCGACCATAGCATAGTACATTTCCTCCGAATGAATGAATGACATCAGTTCCATGTGCCCATGCAACTGCTCCGTGGATTGTATTTTCACTCACCTCATTTCTCCTGAAATCAACCAAAGGCTCCCATTCAACATCTCTGCCAGTAGGGATGCCTTCATGGATTTCTCCAATAGGGGTTGTTGGATATACTCCCGAACCGGGTCTACCAAAGGATACGGATGATGGTTTTTCTTCGCTCATTTTATTCACTCCCATTTACTATTATTGCTACTTCATTCATGAATGCAGCCATGTCTCTTTGCACTCTGTTGGAATCATGGCGGAAGAAGTCAAACCATAGCATTAGTCTATCTTCTGGATGGAATCTTTCAATAATTTGGGCTGCCACTTCTTCGGCATTTCCTATTACTGCATTATTTGCAGCCTTAGCAACTTTTTCTGGATCAATGGTCCCTTCAAGTGCTTTCCAGTAAGAATTGAGGGTGGCTTCTGCTTCAATATGTGCGGCAACTGAACGTTCTTCTGCCGTTTTTCCCGGCTCATGATTTAAGAAAACCATAATTGTTCTCGGCATCATATTGCGTTTCCAGCCACCGCCATCTGGATGATATGATTCAGCCATCCTTTCATGGGTTTGTTCAATCTGTTCAGGGGGTGTAATTGAGAGATTGAAAACTTTCACAGGCCGGTGTTTATTGGCTTCAATTTGTAGTTCTGGTTCATGACTCCCAATAGTTAATGTCAATAAATCTCTATTCCAATTTTGTGGTATGCATTTGATATTTTCAAAATTATAACGTGGCGCAAATTCAATTTCTAAGGGGGCCTCACTTAGGTTTCGTACATCCATAGTCACTTCTTGAACAGATTTCCAATCTTCATCACTACGGAAATTATTACGGCTCAATATTGTTTTGCGTACACTATTAGATGAGAAAGCCTCGCCATTAATTAGACGAAGAAAAATTTCACTTGCCTCCCAGAAGATTTGGCCTCTTAGTGCTGGCCAAGCAGCCTTTTCAACGGCATCTCTTGGTACTACGCCGTAAGGTGAAGCCATGAATTGGAAGCGGCCAGCGGAATATCCAATGTGTAATTTTCTTTTTTCTCCTGTAACTTCTTGTAATGCACAGAAATTACCAACTCTTTCAGCTACAGCAATAGGACCACCATTAGCTAATATTGATAATACCGCAGCCCCAATCTCGATGTGTTTGGTTTTTGCAAATGATAATGCAGCAAGTTGGAAAAAATCAGTGCAAAGACCTACTTCTCCTTTCCAGTGCGGTATCACTGGTTTGCTGTTGGTTTTTTGAGTCTCAGTAGAAAGGTGTGCTTGGGCAATCCAAGCAACATTATAACCAAGATTGTCTGCTAGTTTTAATTGTTCTAAATAATTGGAATACATGGTTTGTTCATCAGGGCAATAGCCTGTTGTATCTGGAGTTTGGGAAATTGAAAAGAAAATATCAAATTCCACAAAATCACCTCATATTGAACGCATTCTTCCACCATCTACAGCAAGAGAAACTCCTCTAATTGCTCCACCTGCTTCAGTACACAGAAAGGCGATAGCTGCAGCGGTTTCTGATGGATCGATTAGACGATTAGCAGGAACTCCTGCAAGCCAGCCCGCTCGCACATCATCAGGAGTACAACCACGTTTTTCAGAAATCTGATTTGCTAGTGAATCTAGCCTACCTGTATCCGTAAAACCAGGTAAGATATTGTTTATACTTACACAAGGTGGTAGTTCAGTTGCCAAGGTTTTGGACCAACCGGCCATTGCTCCTCTTACTGTATTAGAAACTCCTAGGTTAGCAATTGGTTCACGTACTGAGGTCGAGATAATATTGATAATTCTACCATAACCCTCTTCTTCCATACCTGGCAAACAATGTGCGACCATTTTTTGTGCAGCAAATAAGTGTCGGCGTAATGGTTTGAGAAAGTCCTCTTCCGTCGCCTCTAGCAGTGGCCCTGAGGGGGGTCCTGCAGCATTGTTAATTAGAATGTGAACAGGTCCATTTTCTTCAATATGCTTTGGAATGAGTCCATCAATTGATCTTCCATCTTCAAGGTCAATTGGAATTACATAGGCTTCAGAAGCACCTAATTGATGACATTCGTTTGCTAGTGCGGTTAATTTATCAGCAGATCTTGAAATTAGTGTTAAGATTGCTCCAGCCTTAGATAGTGCTAGGGCAGATGCCCTACCAATCCCTGAAGAGGCACCACAAACAATAGCATGTTTTCCATTCAATGAGTCAGCAGCCAAGGGCGATTTTATATCCATTTTTTTCACATCCATTAATCAACATAGTGAGCATAGGTTTGTTCAGACAATTTCTCTCTCACTACCTCCAACACCTCTTCCGGCGCATTACGGAAGGTGGGGTGTTCGCTTTCACCTTGCGGGTGTCTTAATTCAGACCATTTTCCTGCTTCATAGGCTACTAATGCCTCTTTCATAAGTACACCTGCAAGTACCAATGTCTCGTAACATAGGTCTTCGTAAGTCATTCCGCGGGTGACGGCCACTTCCCTACGAAGTAGTAATTCTCCCGTATCAATTCCATTATCACAGAAGTGGGTTGATGAACCAATTGGTATGTCATAGTAGACAGACCAAGCAGGACTAGCAGAGCCACGACAATCAGGTAAGAGTCCTGGGTGGCTATTGACAACGCCATATTTTGGATGGTCAAGAATTTCACCACGAATAATTCTTGTTCCCCCAAAGACAATTAAGTCAAGATCCATATCTATAATGTGTGGCATAACATTTTCTGAATTATGTATGGGGACTTCTACATGTTTTACGGTAACTCCCATGGCATCTAGTTCAGCTATTTGTGATTCAATAGTTGGTGCTATTTCGTTACCTTCTATTCTTTTTAGGAATTTTTCTCTCTCTTCATCACCAATTGCTGAATTTTCTGTAATGATAATTGATGGAATAAATCCTTCAGATACTATTTGGTGCAGCATTTCTCTACCATAGGGGTGCTCTTTGAGCAACAGAAATGCAAAGTTCGGCTTGGCCATCTTCCTCGTATGCGCGAGGGGCCATAGATACCCGTTATTTTCGGTTCAGAGATTAAGAGCTAATTTGAGTATTTGGCAGTGGTACATGCTTTTGTAATTTCCAGATTAGTAAACAGAGTAGGCCTACAAATAGAAGTTCGACTATGAAGTAAGCCTCATCCCCATAATGTCGCTGAACTCCTGTAAAAACAGTATCAAGAATTAACCACTCAAGATGATGTAGGTGCAGATGTTCATAGGCGTAATTATTCATACATCCATTTGGAAATCCATCAGGTGCACAGGCAATGATGCGAAGAAACCAGTGATCCCACAGGTCGTATGATAATGCTGCGAGAATTCCAAACCCATAACGGCGGTCTTTGCGCAAAGCCCAATATATTGTGCTGATTCCAACAACTAGCCAGAACCAGAACACAAATTGTGAATACAATGAACCAGAAGGGCTGCCGTCATGGTAGGTGAAAATTGCCAAAGCATCTAGAATAGCATGAGAAAGAAATGCAAAGAAGATTCCTAACCAAATCCAAATTGGTTTTTCACGTGCTACCAGTCTTCCAAGATGTATGCACGCAACCCCTGCTAGAACATGAGCGGGAATCATCATGAAACAAGCCAAGTAGTGTCATATCAATAGCATTGGGGTGAAATTAATCTATATTTTACAAATCAGATTAAGGGGTGCAGCGTCTTCTATCTCTAGGGAATAATACAGTTTCTCTAACATTTCCTGCGCCAGTAAGTACCATCAATAATCTTGCAACTCCCAAACCCCAACCAGCATGTGGTGGTGCGCCAAATCTGAACCCATCGACATAGAATGAGAAGTCGTCAGGATTCAGACCCATGTTTTTGAGATTTTCAATTAATATTTCTGTGCGATGCTCACGCTGTCCACCAGAACACATTTCATCACGCCCATAATTTAGATCAAAACCACGTGAAAGTTGCCCGCCACCAGGTCCTTTTTCGTCGCTATTATGATAAATATAGAATGGCTTCATACTCATTGGCCATCTTGGTAGGAAGTAAAATCCAGGGTATTCTGCAGCAATCATATCAGCATGGTGCGCTTCAATATCATCTCCCCACGTGATGTTTTCCCCTGCAGCTTGAATTATTTCTATTGCATCACTATATTCCACTCTTGGGAATGGTAGGCTAGGTACGTCAACTGTAATGGGGTTTAGAGGGGGTTCTTGTTGTTCTCTCCAATCGTTGATAATATCTATTAGATTCTGGTCATTTTCTGCTACGGATTTCCATATGTGGTGAATCATTCTTTCTTGAACACACATTACATCTTCATCATTTGCGAATGCCATTTCAATATCAAATGAAATGAATTCATTTAGATGGCGGTAAGTATCATGTTCTTCTGCTCTAAAAGCCGGTCCGATTTCAAACACTCTTTCTAAGCCGCCTAGGATAGCTAATTGCTTGTAAAGTTGAGGTGATTGTGAAAGATATGCCTCAGTTTCAAAATATTTCATAGGAAAGAGATTGGTTCCGCCTTCACTAGCACTAGCAATAATTTTTGGGGAATTCATTTCACCAAAACCTTCTGTAACAAGGTGTTCTCGTCCATACTGGAGAATTTTTCCGCGTAGTTGAAAAATAGCATTTACATGACTTCTTCTTAAGTCAATGTGGCGATTGTCTAAACGTGTTGGTAGTTCAACATTTACCTTGTCTGTTACTCCCATTGGCATTGGTGCTTCGGCAGCAGAAAGTATGGTGGCAGAACTCGCAACAACTTCGTATTCAGCAGCGGGAGTAGGTTCACCTTCCTTGACTTTGGGTGGTCTTTTCTGAGCAACTTTACCAGTGACTTGGATAGTACTTTCACGATTTGCAGATTGAATATTTGTGAAGGATTCTTCATCTAAGTTGTCCTTTTTAAGAAAAGCTTGTAGGTGCCCGGTGCCATCTCTTAGCATCAAAAAGCATATGGCTCCACGTCCGCGAATTGCTTCAGCATATCCTGAAATAGTAACTTCTGTATCAATTAGTTCACTCCCTCCTCTAGCAATTTCACCTAGAGTGTGAGTACGGTAAGAAGTAGGCATCCATGTTGAGCCGTCGCGCCCGGTCATGAATATAGGCGGGCGCTTATCTTTCTTCAATACTATCCCAATGCATTTAACATGTAGCGGGAATCATTAGATTAATCATATGTCAAAATCAATGCTTGAGCACTTAATTTGTGGTATATGTTGATATGTATTTGGTATTTATTGCCCAATCTACATTATATGGGAAGGTACTAGGAATTAGTAGGTGGAGAGAAGATTATGGGCGCTAATAAAGGAATGAGAAAAGGAATGATTATTGCAGTTTCATTAGTTGTTTTGATGTTGGGCTCTAGTATTGTAGTGGCTCAAGAATCCCTAACGATGCCTCAAGGTGAAGATATTGATTATACGCGTGAATTAATTGAAGTGAATAAGAATATTGAGGAAGGAAAAATTTCGCTAATATTAGGTGAGGCCGAAATGTATGTTAGTTTTGGTAATGGTAGAATAAATTTAGCATCGATTCAGACAAAATATATCGGGGTTGCAGATGTTTACAACGATGAACTTGATTTTCAGTCACGAGTGGGAATTCCTACAAAAACAGTATTTTTCCAGAGTTTGATAGGGGCTGGAGAATATGTTGACGAAAATCAAAACGGTTTGTTTGATATCAGAGGTCCAAAGGTAGCTGGTACTATTGAAGAACTTGAAGATGAACATGTTAGTCATGAAGAATTATTGAAATGGGTGGATTACAATGATATTTCTTGGACATTATCTGAATGGAGTCAGACAGCAAATGACAATGAAGTCAACATCAATTTTGTAATCACTTCATCAAACGTAACTTACAATGAAAAATCACAAACATTGGATGGCCAAGTAATTGAATCGATTTCCTATATTTTCCATGTGTCAACAGTTGAAGAAAGCATTCATGTTGAGGCAGTACCTCATTACGAGGTTGTTGCAGAACAAGATTCATTGATTGGGGATAGAATTGATAGTTCAGAATTAATTGCTGAAACAAATGTTACTGGTCACGTATTAAATTCAACATGGAAGTACGACCAAGTTATTGATGGCTGGGATATTTCTATTGATTCTCATGGTAATGAACGTAATGATACCAGGCTAGTTGTTCTAACTGAAATGTCATATGGTGTAAGTATGCATTCAGTAGTTGGGGAATGGATGAAAGAGGAATTCGGTGGTTTGTTGCCTCCTAAGGCGATCACCGGTAATGCACCATCGAAATTACAACATCACGATGTTGTTTCTTCTGATAGATCCCATGACTTGGCAGGTCACCCATTGGATTGTGGTCTCGCATACGTAGGCTCATCATCTCCATTGACAGAAGGCCGTTCTTCGGATAATTCAGAGGATGAAGTTAGTGATAGTCAAGAGAAAAAACAGAGTGTACATGAAAGGATGAAAGAATATCGTGATACAGCGTGTAAGCAACGGGGTGAAGTAATTCAAATGACTGACGAATCACGTCCTGAAGCAATTAGGGCTGGAGCGATACACTTTCAGGATAATGGGGCTAATCTTGGAAGAATTCGTTGGGTTTCAAATGCTACTGTTGATGGTGTTGAAACAGAGGTTTTATTCCAATTAAATGGCGCACGTCCTGTTCTAGGTGAAGATGTTAGACAAGATCCAATGCACGACTGTAATGAAAATGGTAGGGAAGATGCAGCTGACATTTCTTCAGGGACATCAGATGATTTTAATGAAAATGGGATTCCAGATGAGTGCGAAGATGTTGTAATTTGGTCGGGAGTTAGAATGGTTGGAGGTTACAACTATGTTCTTGGCTCACTAGTATACCACGACCCAGAATTTTCATCAGACGTTCTAACTATTGAAACTCAATCATTTAGTGACCCAATTGTATATGGTAATGGAAATTTCGGAAATCTAGTTAGTCAATTAGTTCAAATGATTCCGATGGTCCTAGGTGTAGTGGTTTTGGCATTGATTAGTATTGGCCTCACAACATCACGCAGCCGTAGGGAGAAAGCTCCATTGCCATCTCAACAACAATATGTGCCTTCTGGGGCTTGGTCTAGTGGTGACGATTGGACTAAGTATCAATAGGTGATTCAATGGCGATAATAGAATATGGTTCATTCCGCATTTCATCTCTAATGATTGCATTTACCTCTCAAATTAGTCCATCTGCATTTGTTGGCATTGAGCACTGGGCTGAGCTATTTGTTAAAGATGAAATAATGATTTATCCGTTAATAGGGATTGATTTAGGTGTTGTTTGAATTGGTATTTCATATTATTTTTCGTAGTCTCATTCATCAATGAGGTCCCCCTCACATGCATTATATGGGAGTTGCTCCGCGAATTACAAATCGCGAAAGAGTTCTACTAGCTTTAGGAGATTCTCCAGATTTTGTAGATCAATATGAAACTCCTAGGAGATTTAGTCAAGTAGGGCTTGCACAAAGATTGAACATGGCCCAATCTCATGTTTCAAGGGCTTTGAATACACTAATCAAAGAAGGAATGTTGTTACATAAAAGGAAACGAGTAATTGGTGAAAGAAGGCGAGTCACTACTTATTCACTAAGTGAAACTGGTATTGACGAATTGCATGAATTGGTTGAAGAAATCCAATTTGCTGATGTTTTGACTTTAGGTAATGATGGTTCTCTTCAACAAATTAAATTGGAAAAATTGGTTGAAAAATGGGCCAAGCGAGCGGGGCAAAGTTACCCCGATGCGTTATCTCTTGCAGAATTGTTACGTGGTGCATCAATTCATGATGGTTTACCATTGCTTGAGTCGCCGCCAGATGTTGTTGAATTTGATGGTGATGAAGATATTTCTTCCGAAGCAATAGGATTGCATCTCGAATTAGCAGAATTACGTAGGAATCAGGGTGATTTATCCTCAGCGTTAGACCATTTGAATCGGGCGGGGAAGTTGCATCAAAAAAGAGGAAACCCGGTGGGGCAAGTTCGTTGTATTTTGGCTGCTGCTAGTTTGGGGGGTATCATTGATGATCCGGTAGCAATTATTGAGATTGTTACTTCAATTGCTGAGCCTACCGAAAAAATGGATTCTTGTTTGATGCTTCATGATGCGTTACTATCTAGGCATTCTGATTTAGCCTCAAAGTTGCTTGAAGAGTTGCCTAATGGGCATCCTGAAGTATTACTCAGGCAAGCAGAATTGTCGTTGAGGTTAGGTAATTTAGTAGAAATTGATGAAATCCCAAAACTTTTGCCCGGTGCTATCGGGTTACGTCAAATTTTGTGGTCTGCTAACTACCTAAGGCTACAGTGTAAAGTAGCAAATAATACAGGTTCTGGTTGGCCAATTCCTAGTGATGTAGCTTCAACATTAGAATCAATTAGTAATTCTTCAAAACAACCTCATCCACTTATCTATGGTGAATTGACTCTAGCCCAAGTAAAGAATCCTACAATTGCGAAAGATGAAAAGATTAGGTTACTAAAAGCAGCATGGGAAATTCAGCCCCCACTGCCCACGATTGGGCACATAGGTTTTCAATTAGCATCATTGTTGCCCTCTGCTGAAGCAATGCTAATATTGATAGAATTACAACATAAATTTGAATCAGTGGGAGATGATTCAGGTTCTTCGGTCTGTACAAAAAAAATGGAGTCACTATAATTTAATTATGATTTCAAAATAATAGGATTATAATACCCCCCCACCCCCGATAAATCATAGGGGGGGCTAGATGTTATTTTCTTCTGAATCAGTTACTTGTGGTCACCCCGACAAGTTATGTGATGCAATTTCTGATGCTATTGTAGATGCATGTTTATCTATCGATGCTAAGGCACGTGTAGCAGTAGAGACTATGGTTAAATCCCAGGGTGGAAAAGGACACATTATTCTTGCAGGCGAGGTATCTCTAAACGGGGCTCCTCCAGATTATGAATCAATAGCTAGAGAAACAGCATCAGATATAGGTTATTCAGATCACTCAATTGGATTAGATGCTAGTTCTTCAAAACTTTGTGAAGTTCAACAATTTATTACGACCCAGTCAGAAAATATTGCTCAGGGAGTAGATAATGATGGTGCAGGTGACCAAGGGCTAATGTTTGGCTATGCCTGCAATGAAACCGAAGTATTTGATGAACTTGAAGGCAGATTTTTCCCTTTGGCTGCAGCCTTGTCTCAGAGGTTGACTAGGAGATTAAGGATTGTTCGCGAATTGTCAACTATGGCTGGCGAAGGAGATCTTTCTTGGGTAAGACCTGATGGAAAAAGTCAGGTTACTATTGAGTATGATGGATTTAATAATCCAGCAAGAGTTCATACAGTGATTGTAGCGATTCAGCACGATGCAAATTTGAAAGATCAATTTGATGGTGATATTGAAGAAGAACAGAAATTTGTTAGGTCTCAAATTATTGAACATGTGATTAATCACGCTATCCCTAGTCAATTAATTGATGAAAATACCATAATTATAGTCAACGGAACAGGGCGTTTTGCAGACCCTGGTGGGCCATATGCTGATGCTGGTTTGACTGGGAGGAAAATTGTAGTTGATACTTATGGCGGCATGGGAAGACATGGCGGAGGGGCATTTAGTGGTAAAGATCCTAGTAAGGTAGACAGATCTGCTGCTTATGCTGCACGTTGGGCTGCTAAACATGTTGTGGCTTCGGGACTTGCGGATAGGTGTGAAATTCAATTAGCTTATGTGATAGGTAAGCCCAATCCAGTTAGTGTTTCTGTTGATTCTTTTGGTACTTCCTCATTATCTAATTCTGAAATTAATGAGTTGGTAATGGAGGTGTTTGATTTCACTCCACGTGGTATTATCGATAAGCTTGATTTGCTTCGTCCAATTTATTTTCCAACATCCTCGGGTGGCCATTTTGGCCGACCTCCGGGCGATGGTTCCACATTCCCTTGGGAACAATTAGATGATGGATTATTAGACAGATTGCGACAATAGTGTCAATTTGCTGATTTAATGCATTATATGGCTAATTATAACCAAACAAACATGATATCTTGATTTCGCCCGTAGGGCGTTTTTTCCCGCCGCCGTTATAGGTGGGGCGAATGTCCGAGTAATCGAGGAGAGGACATGCGTAGATTTTCAGGCTCATCAATCGCCTTACTAATTCTTGTCTCTATTTTGTTTCCTCTTGCTTCATCTCCAGTGACTGCTAGCACAGAAATTGATGTCACATTATCTTCTCAACATGAGTATCTTGTCCCCGGGACTGCGAGTAATGTTTCGGTTACTGTTCTGAATGATAATCAAATGAGTACCCGCTCTTTTGATTTAACAATTAATTCAATGAATCTTCCTTCAAATTGGAACATAACCATAATTGACACATTGCTAGGTCCTGTTTATCCCGCTCAGTCTGCAACTACTACATTGGTTGTTCAGCTTGATCCTAGTTCATCCTTGGGGGAAAACGGATTTATCGATTTGACTGCGACTCGTACCGATGATGTAAATGAATCAACTACTGTAAGACTTTATCTTTCAGTTGCTCCATTATTTTTACCGACAATTGATACTGGTTCGGTAGGGGATAGTGGATTAATTACAATTGAGCCTAACCAAACAGCAGACATTGACATCCCAATAATTAATGATGGCAATATTGCAGATACGTTTATTTTGCAAGTTGACGAAACTAATGATTTAGTTGATTTTTGGAATAATTGGAATATTAATCAATCTAATAATAGCGGTAACAATAGCGGTAACAATAGTGGTAATAATAGCGGTAACAATAGCGGTAACAATAGCGGTAACAATAGCGGTAACAGTAGTGGAGGGAACAGTTCTAATGGCACTTCAATGAAAATGGGGAAAGATTTGCCTCAAGGATGGGATGTACGATGGCTCAATCCTGTTGCAGTGAATATGTCAGCGGGAGAATCACGTAATCATACTTTGAGAGTTTCAGTTCCACCAAGTGCAGTCCCAGAATACCGTGGCATCGCATTATTTGCAGGTACTCTTGGTGGTAATTTCAGCATACAAACTGTAATTGTAGTAGAGGTTTCAGTGGTTAGTGATGTCAATATCCAAGTTGTTCATTCTAATCATACATATTTGCCTGATATAACCGAGGTTGTTTCATTTATTGTTACTAATAATGGAAATGATGACACCAGTTTCCTTTATCAGGCCACTTCTGGGGCAAATTGTGATGCAATTATTTCATCATCATTAGGTGGCGAATTAGCTCCTCTTGCTAGTGAATCAATTAATATGAATATTACTCCTGATTATGCTAGTCATTGGAATGATACTTGTACTATAACAATTAATGCCGAAGATGTCAATACAAATGTAGTTCACGAATATCATTACACTATTGTTGTTGGTGTTGATTGGGGTTGGGAGATCACTCCTCCAAGTAACATTACCATAGATGCAGGCCAAACTACTACAATTCAGGTGGGCGTGAGGAATATTGGTTCAGAGCAAGATGAAGTGAGATTCCTAATGTCTGGTCCTAGCAATATCATAGCAACAGGCCCTCCATCTTGGGTTACTGTAGGCCGCGGTCTTTCCGATGTAGTATCATTCCAAATTGAAGTTCCAGCCGACACTGGTCTTGTTGGCATTCATAACCTGACTCTAACATCTACTGGACTTCATGGAGGTGAGCAAGTAGTTGTTTCTATTCCTATTAATATTCAACCGCGCGATGAACTTGATCTCATTTCTCCTCAAGGTGGTGTGGTTTTGGTTAATGCAGGTGGTAATAATTCATTTTCAATAATTTCCACTAATAGTGGTACCTCTTCACTTTCTTTTGAACTAGACTGGAGTGGTCTTCCATCCACACTCTCTTTTGGCTCAGTGCCATCTGTAACTACGATAGATGTGGGACAATCAATTAGTATTCCATTAACTGTTTCAGCAGCATCCTCTTCACCAGCAACTAGCCATCAAGTTACTATTTATGCTAAATCAGTTAATAGTTCAGAAATAATTGCGGAAACTACTTTCGATATAGAAGTCAGTCATTCGCCAAGTGTTCGAATACTTTCATCTGGTGATGTGTTCCCGGTTGGTGATAACGCCGTAAGTTCAATGGATTTCGTAATTACTAATGACGGAAATCAACAAGATCAGTTTTCTTTAGCATTAAGTCCATCTACCGAAGGGTTTGAAGTTACAATTTCCCCATTACTTGTTACTCTCGAAGCAGGAGGACAGGAAGTAGTCACTGTTTCAATGCGTAGGACCACTTCTGTTGGCAATGTTAGTTTTTCTCTAATAGCAACATCTTCTAGCAATTCTGGCGTTACAGATTCCTATTCATTCACTGTTAGTGAGGTTACTTTGGGAGTTATTGCAGTATTTGGGAACACAACAGAAACAGCTACAATAGGCCAATCAATTCATCCTTATCTCTATTTGACAAATACAGGTAATGCAAATCAGACTTTCCAATTATCAATTACAGGGCTAGATTGTAGTGATGTTATTTCAACCGTTACTTTGAGTCCATCTGCCTCTGCGGTTCCCATAATGTTACATTGTATCGTGGCCCAATATACGCCAGCAGGTACGGTAACCCTTTCTGCTACTGTTACATCTCTTGCAGATCCAACAGTTATTGATTCAGCTCAACTAGAAATTTCTATTCCTGCTGATAGAATTAATGGACAACCAAGGCTAACAGTGTCAGTTTCAGGTAGTGATGAAAATACATTACCCCATCAAGGCAGCATTGTCCTAAATGTATTAATTGAAAACCACGGTAATGAGCAATTATCGGGTACTTTATCCGTTGTTGGCGAAGGTGCAGCAGACCTTTCGCCTGGTTGGACTGCGGTGGGGGGTTCATCTAGCCCTCAATATGAGTTATCTCCTGGCGAAAGTATCACTTATGAATTATTGATGGTTTCTTCATATTCTACCAGTGGCGGTGAATTAAGTATGCGCGTCCAGGCTGCAGGTAGTGGGCATCAATTGTTATCAAATCCATTTTTGGTTAATGTTGTAGGGCCTACGCCAGCACCTGATGGTGTATCATTTGGATTTTTTGATTTGGACAATCAAGCATCATTAACAGTTATGGGTACTGGTTGGATAATAGCAATTCTATACACTTTGGTGGCTGTAATGCGTCGTAAAAGGGCACGTAAGCAACACATTCACTCTACCTTTTATGATTTAGATAGTGAACTTGAAGATGATATTCCGGGTTCAATCGATTTACCATTATCACCACCTCCTTCAATTGATGAACCTAAATTAGCAGATGGCGAGGCGCGTGTTACAGATGGAAGGGTAATTTGCCCTGGTTGTTCATCATCATTGAAAATGCCAGAAGGAAAGTCTCCTCCTTTCAAATTCAAGTGCCCTAAATGTAAGGAACAAATCCGTGCAGTTGAATAATTTCAACTCAAACGTTGTGCCGATATGATGAATGCAGTATGGCCCATTGGATTGTTCCCAGGTCTTACTCCTCCCTTCGATGCTTTAGTCCAAAGTCGGTCAATTCGTTCACCTGCCCATTCGATAGTTAGCCCAGATTCTTCTAAAATATTCCATGCCTGTTCAAGTTGGCTAGTTACAGGACAATAACAGCAAATTCTCCCACCTACATCTAATAGATTGGCGAAATTTGGGATCGCTTTCCATGGTTCTGGTACATCAATAGTTATTGCATCATATGTTTCACAAATAGTTGAAACCTGCTCAGCAGTACTATTTTCATAGGCGTCTCCTTCAACTAAGTTGAATCTAGGAAAATTAATCCAACTAGATTTGGCAAACTCAATATTTTCCATACCCACTTCTGCATGTTCTGGCCTTAATTCAACTGATGTAATTAATCCGCTAGAACCAACTACGTTTGCAAGATGTAAAGTCAGACCTGCTGATCCAAATCCTATTTCTAGTACTTTATCTCCAGCAGTTAGTCCTAATTTAGAGCAAATTAGTGATGCGTCTTTAGGGGTTATAATTTGGGCCTTTCTTTTCATTCCTGAAACAAGTTCATGAAGTCTAGGTTTCAATACTAGAAATTCTTTTTGTCCAATTGTAATATACTTTCCAATGGTAGATTCTTTGAGTGTTCTTATAGGATTAATTCTACCAATTCCTTTCACTTTAATTTCCTTATCTTCTAAACGAATGAGGTGCACTTTTCCGTCATTTTCTCGTAGTGCTATTACGCTCTGTTCGTCCATGTTTTCTCAATCCTCCCGATGGGTTATGATAGTCAATGCTTTGGTTTGCCAAGAATAGTCATTTTTATTGATTAAAGTGCTAATATAGATTAAAATGATTGATTACGCCCTACGGGCGTCAAATTCCTTATTGTGCGCAGTTTAATGACCGTTGAGGTTCGAGGGCTATACAATAGGAGGGTAGTCTATGTCGGATGCTGATGATGAGGTTGAGTCAGATAATGAAAAAATCATACTAGATGAAGTCGCAGATGATGTACTTCCTAATGATTGGGTTTCAGACGAGGAATTTGGTTCAGTTAAATCAAGAAAATCAGATGATATTGAGACCCTTCCTGTTGAGGAATGGATTCAAACAATTGACATATCCTCTACCAAAGATGTCCCAATCCCAGAGAAATTAGTTGACCGCGTTATTGGGCAAGAAGCGGCAAACATTGTCATCAGAAAGGCAGCAGAACAACGTCGTCATATGATGATGATTGGTGACCCGGGAACAGGTAAATCTATGCTTGCTCGTTCTATGACTGAACTGATGCCAGATGATACTATTGAAGATACTCTTTGTTATCCTAATGATGAGGATGAGAATGTTCCAAGGATTCGTTCAGTTCCAGCAGGTCGCGGAGATAGGATCATCAAAGAAAGAAGGGCTCAGTTGAGGATGGCGCGTGAGAAAACAAACAAAACCCTCTTATTCATTACTGGTTTTATTGCTGCGATTTTACTTTGGGCTACAATTATGACTGGTGATGTATTAACTCTATTATTTGGTTTGTTAATCTTAGGTTTTGGATTTATGTTCATAAGAAATCGTTTAACTGCAGGTGATGATGCTCGGATTCCTAAATTATTAGTTAAGCATGAACGCGATGATAAACCACCTTTTGTTGATGCTACTGGAAATTTAGCGGGTAGTTTACTTGGGGATGTTAGGCATGATCCTTTCCAATCTGGGGGCATGGAAACTCCGGCACATGATAGAGTAGAGGCGGGTGCTATCCACAAAGCACATGGTGGTGTATTATTTATTGACGAAATTAATTTGTTGAGATTGGAAGAACAACAAGCTTTACTCACTGCATTGCAAGAGAAGCAATTACCAATTACGGGTAGAAGTGAGCGTTCTAGCGGTGCATTGACGACTACTGAGCCCGTACCTTGTGATTTCATTCTGGTTGCTGCTGGTAATCTAGATGCAGTTCAAGGAATGCATCCTGCCCTTAGGAGTAGAATCAGAGGTTATGGGTACGAAGTCTATGTTAATTCAGAAATGCCAGACTCGGCGCGAAATCGTCGCCGTTTAATTCGTTTTATTGCTCAGGAAGTTGCTAATGAAATGGAGAAGAAGAGTGGTAACCCTATTCCACATTTTGACCGCAGTGCTATAGCAGTATTACTACGTGAATCACAGCGTAGAGCAGGTAGGAGGGGTAAATTGACTCTTCGTTTGAGGGAGCTTGGTGGTTTAGTTAGGGTTGCAGGTGATTTAGCATGCGCTGATGGTTCTGAGTTTGCAACGGCTTCACATGTTCTACGTGCTAGAGATATTGCAAAACCTCTTGAACAACAGGTTGCAGATAGGATGATTGAGCGCCGCATGGATTATTCAATGATTGTAAATAGTGGTGAAAGAGTTGGTAGAGTAAATGGCTTAGCTGTTTTAGGTGCAAATAGTGGATTATCTGATTTCAGTGGGATAATGTTGCCAGTTGAGGCATTGGTTACTCCTTCCCATAAGAAAGGTGGGTCAATTTTTGCTACAGGTGGCCTTTCAGATTTGGCTAAAGAATCGGTAACAAATGTTAGTGCAGTAATTAAGAAATTAACAGGTAAGGATGTTTCAGACTTTGATATCCACGTGCAATTTGTTGATACTCATGGAGTGGATGGTGATTCAGCTAGTATCACCATTGCAACTGCTGTTATTTCTGCTTTAGAAGAGATTCCAATTGATCAAAATTTGGCAATGACTGGTTCTCTATCAGTTAGGGGGGAGGTGTTGCCCATAGGTGGAGTTACAGCTAAAATTGAGTCAGCTGCCAAGAGTGGCATTAACCGGGTCATCATTCCTAGGGCGAATATGAACGATGTACTAATCGATGACGAATACAAAGATACAGTATCGGTAATTCCTGTTGACACACTGGATGAAGTCTTGGAGCACGCTTTAGTTGACGGTGCTGCACGCACAAGTTTGGTTGAAAGATTGGGTGAAATTGTTGACCGTTTGACTAAGGAGCCGGGTTCTCCCAGTTCTGCTTAGTTATTTCTGGGTGAGAAGGTGGCACGTAATTCTTCAATGGCCATATTATTCCTAGTTATACTCGTGGATATGATTGGTTTTGGCATCATAATTCCATTCTTGACATACATGGTTGACAACCTTGCAGGCCCAGGTCAACCGATTGGTCGTTGGGTAGCTGGATTAATGGCGGCTTATGCTGCTGCGATGTTTCTTTTCAGTCCTATTTGGGGTGCTCTTTCAGATAGGATTGGGCGACGGCCAGTTTTGATGATGGGATTATTTGGCAATTCTATTGCTTTCATTGTTTTTGGTTTATCTAGTTCTCTTTGGATGGCTCTTGGTGCAAGATTATTTGCCGGAATGGTGAACGCAAATTTGTCCGTCACTCGTGCTTACATAGGAGATATTTCAAAACCACATGAAGTTGCAAGAAGGCAGGGAATGTTGGGCGTGGCTTTTGGAGTTGGTTTTTCTCTTGGGCCTGCATTGGGAGGTTTCCTTTCTGCTCCTGCCGAGTGGGGCTGGACAGATGCATTTGTTGGGACAATTTTTGAAACCTATCCATATTTACTGCCATGTCTTGCTTCATCAATTCTTTCTCTAATTGGTTTTATGTTTGCAACAATCAAATTAGATGAAAGCATAACAAAAGCTAAATTAGGTGGGATTGAATTACGTTCTGCCAGTATAATTCTAAAAAGTAATCTGAGTAATATTATTCTAATGTTTAAGAGGCCGAAACTCTCTCCTCTTTTGTGGTCAATGACATTTTATTGGATTGGTTTCACAATGATGCACGTCACTTTCATTTTGTTTACAATGATGCCTATTTCAAATGGCGGTTTCGGATTTAGCGAAAGTCAAAATGGGACAATTTTTGCTTGGATTGGTTTTTGTGGAATAATTGTTCAAGGTGGTCTAATAGGGCCTTTGAGTGATAAATTTGGTTCTAGCCGTTTGATGTCAGCGGGTTTCTTATTGGCTGGTTTTGGTTTAGCCTCAATACCATATGTCCCTCCAGAATATTCAATGATTGGATTATTGTTTGTTTGTCTATTTATTGCCTTAGGGAATGGTTTAGTAACTCCTTCTAACATGACTCTCTTAACATATGTTTCAGGTCAAAATGAAAGAGGTATTGTAATGGGGGTTAGCGAAAGCCTCCGTTCAATTTCCTCACTTTTTGGGGTATTAATTGGTGGTTGGGTTTGGGATTTTTCTGTAAATAGGGATGATTTATTTGACTTCCATACTGCTTTTCGGTTATGTGGTATTTTTGCATTGCTGGGTTGGGCATTTTTTAGATTTAGTAATGCTTGGGGTTATGGGGATGATTTATTGTCTGATCCAGCGGGGGCTCAATAATGCCGAAACCAGCAATCATATGCCACGGGGGGGCAGGTCATGGCGCTAAAGATCAACCAGGAGTAGATAGAGCTACAATGGAAGGTTGGAAAGTAATCCAAAGCGGAGGTAGCGCATTGGATGCCGCCTTAGCAGCAGTTGTAGTCATGGAAAATGACCCAAATCTTAATGCTGGAACAGGGAGTAAAATGAGGGAAGATGGTAGTATTCAGATGGATGCTGCTGTAATGACTAGTGATGGTAAATTTGGTTCAATAACATGTATAGAACATACAAAGAACCCAATACTAGTTGCGGCAGAATTATTGGATGATAAAGTCAATATGTTGGCAGGTAGCGGGGCTAGA
>MDTE01035476.1_pt1 | contig 36353 bp, 40 predicted proteins | sample 811231 | NCBI WGS metagenome assembly MDTE01 (sample SAMN05326651, study PRJNA326480) | marine metagenome | isolation source: seawater | place: Indian Ocean: Red Sea | collected 2010 | reverse complement strand
CCATAACTTTTGCGAGTCATGCAATCGCGTGCGGCTGACATGCACCGGAACGCTCTATATGTGCCTAGGCCAAGATGACTCGGCTGACTTGCGGAGCCCTCTGCGAAAAAGTACAGATGAGACCGCACTAATCGAGGCTATAAATGAAGCTATATCCCGCAAACCAAAAGGTCATGATTTTATTATAGACCGGAGAACATCTTCACCTGCAGTTGAGCGTCATATGAGTGTGACAGGTGGATAACTAACTATATTTCTCTGTCAAGCCGCCTCCATATCAGATACTGTTTGGCCACAACTACGATAACTTTCTGCACATTCGTGATGACCCTAAGAAGGCATCTCCAACCATGGATCAACATAAAATACGATTTGTCGCATCGGGCACCCCAAGTGCACAAAAATCCCTAGAGACCCTCGCGGAACTGTACGGAAATGCTGCCCCCGACGAGGCCACGGTCATTGTAGCCTTGGGTGGTGATGGTTTTATGATAGAAACACTCCACCAATACATAGATCATGAAATTCCGATCTATGGAATGAACCAGGGAACGGTCGGTTTTTTGATGAATGCCTACAAAACCGCAGATCTACCTAAGCGGCTCAGCGAAGCGCAACCAGCCAATCTACACCCATTGAAAATGATTGCAGAATGCGAAGATGGCAAGGTGGTAGAAGGCCTCGCCATCAACGAGGTCTCATTGATCAGGGAAAGTAGGTACGCAGCGAAGGTTGAGATTTCTGTCGACGGTCGGAGTCGATTAGAGGAATTAATTTGCGATGGAGTGATGACCGCAACACCCGCAGGAAGCACTGCCTATAACTTCTCGGCACACGGACCTATTCTTCCTCTAAGCTCACGCCTGTTATCACTCACTCCTATTTGCGCGTTTCGCCCAAGACGCTGGCGCGGCGCACTTCTCCCCGAAACTAGCACCGTGCGCCTGCGTATTTTAGAGCCTGAGAAACGTCCCGTTAGCGCGACTGCAGACTATACCGAAGCGCGTCGTGTGAAACAGGTCTCTATCAGACAGGAAAAGGCACGGACAATACGGTTGCTTTTCGACCCTGAGCACGATCTCGAAGAGCGCATCTTAACTGAACAATTCCAGTCATAAATTCCAGGGGCGATTCCTAACCAGAATGGATACGCTGAGGAAAGAAAATCGTCTCACCATGATTTAAAAGGAGGCTTTTTGTGGAACTGAAAAATAGTCATGCAATCATTACCGGTGGCGCCTCTGGTTTAGGCGCTGCTACCGCAAGCAAGGTTATTGTTAGAGGCGGAAAGGTAACCATCATAGACTTAGATGAGCAACGAGCTGCTGCAATAGTCGAAAAACTGGGCGCGGAAAACTCCCGTTACTGGGCCATGGACGTAACAGATGAGGAGGGTATCAACAGAACTATTGAGGCCGCAAAGGAAGAATTCGGGGAAATTTCTCTTCTGGCCAATTGTGCTGGCATAGGAAGCCCTGGGAGAATCATAGGAAAAAAGGGTGTTCTCGCCTTAAAAGACTATGCAAAGGTAATCTCGGTTAACTTAATTGGCTCCTTCAATGTCCTAAAAGCTGTAGCAGCCTCAATGCAAAATAACGATACCGATGACGATGGTTGTAGGGGCCTAATAGTAAATACCGCTTCTGTAGCTGGCTACGAAGGACAAGTTGGACAGGTGGCCTACTCATCATCCAAAGGAGGCATAATTGGCCTTACACTCCCCGCTGCCCGAGACCTTGCTCAATATGGGATTAGAGTGGTCACTATAGCACCTGGACTTTTTGACACACCTATGATGGATGGCCTGCCAGCTGATGTTCAAGAATCTCTGGCCAAAGGAACCCCCTTCCCTCAGCGTCTAGGTAAAGCAACCGAATATGCTGAATTACTTATTTCGGTATTCGATAACAACATGATAAACGGAGAAACTATTCGACTCGACGGTGCGGTACGCCTAGCCCCCCGCTAGATTTGAGTTGATGAATCATTAACGTCTGAAGAAGAGAAAAATATGTCCAAAACGGTTATACAAGAAATTAGCGGTTCCGTGTCTCAAATAACTCTGAATCGTCCCGAGTCCCTCAATGCAATAGACCATGTTCTTGCCTCAGAATTAAGAGAGGAAATATTGTCGGCCGAAATGAATAAAGAAGTTCGCTGCGTAGTTCTAAAGGGAGCAGGGCCTGCCTTCATGGCTGGAGGAGATATACGGGCCTTCAGTGAGCGAATAGGAAATGGTGTGGACCGGTATATGTTGGATCTTACTCACGATCTTCATGATGCCATAATAGCGATTAGAAGAATGCCAAAGCCTGTCCTAGCGAGTGTACATGGTGCTGCTGCCGGCGCTGGTTTTTCCATCGCCATGGCCTGCGATATGATTATAGCCGCCGAGAACTCGACTTTTACGCTAGCATATTCAATGCTGGGAGTGAGTCCAGATGGATCCTCAACACATTCCCTTCCAAGGCTAATTGGTTATCATCAGGCAATGGAACTTGTTCTACTCAGCGATCGATTTGGTACTGAGAAAGCTAAAGAACTCGGCCTTATCAACTTTGTTACAGCTCCTGAGAACCTAGAGAATGAAACCATGACCCTGGCCGAACGCCTCGGGAACGGGCCAACGGCGGCTTATGGTAAAGCCAAATCTTTGCTAAATAAGTCACTAGAAAGGGGCATTAGTGACCAACTTGAGGCTGAGGCACAAGGCATAATGGAAAGTTCACGAACAAAAGATTTTGTGGAAGGCGTGGACGCATTTTTAAATAAACGGCGACCGCAATTCACTGGGGAATGACTAAAAAAAGCCCAGCCTTCCGTATACGGGTCCAGAAAACCAAACACCGTTTATACAAAACTGATAAAAATCTTCCGGTTAGATAAACTCCATCTGCCTTAACTAAGTCCTTCCGCTTCCACCAGATCCCATGCTTTTACCGCATAGGAGCGGGTCATAGCCCCAACCTCCATTGCATTCTCACTACTTGCAATTCCACTTGCCGCACGAGCCGCTATCCCTTCAGCAATTGCAGCACTTCGAAATAGGGAAAAAACCATGTAAAACGTTAAATCAAATTTTGCCCGATTAGTTCTAACGCAATACTCTTCCACATAGTCCTGCAGGTGCGGAATACCTAACTTCTCATGATCTAATCCCTTAACGCCATTGAACTCATCTGCTGCATTAAAATAGGGCAGGAGATTATAAGCTAGATCCCCAAGCGGATGACCCAAAGTCGACAATTCCCAATCAAACACAGCAATTACTTCTGGCTTTGTTGAATGAAACATCATATTTCCAAGCCGATAATCTCCATGTACCACTGTAGTCTCATCATCTGCTGGAATATTGGCCTTTAACCAATCGATTACTTTTTCCATTTCAGGTATCTCGGCCTGTTTGGACAACTCCCATTGCTTGCTCCAGCGACCCACCTGCCGCGTATAATAATTTCCTGGTTTCCCAAAACTTTCTAGACCACACTCTTGCCAATCAACACTGTGTATACGAGCCAGGACATCGTTCATCGCACTTATTATGAGACTACGCTCTTCCCTGCTAACATCTGGGACTGAGTTTACGTGAAAAACCCGGCCCTTCATGCGCTCCATGATATAAAAAGGGGTCCCAATAATTTCTGAGTTTTCACACAAGTGAAGCATGCGCGCCACAGGAACATCCGTAGAGTAAAGTGCTTCTTGCACACGATACTCTCTCTCTACCGCATGAGCAGAAGGTAAAAGTTCCCCTGGCGGTTTTTTGCGCAGCACCCACTCCATCTTACCCGACGCCAATAAATAGGTAGGGTTTGACTGGCCCGCACGCATTTGCACTACCTCAAGGGCATCAGAAAGCCCATCCAATTTACCCCGAAGGTACTCCGAAAGAAGCCCAACATCTATCTGATGAGCATCACGGACAGGGATGGTCTCAGTTAATCCCTCGTAATTGAAATCTCTTGCCATCTACTCGACCTTATTTTCACAATCCACAGAAAAACCACTTATCTTTGGGAGTCACGCAGCGACATGAAACCTAATTCCGTAATCGGAGCCAGTTCCATCGACAACTCTTTGTATTCCAACCAATTTTCATAAACCTTAAAAGTCAAAGGATCTTTGTAAGCGGTCTCACGTGCTACTTCCGCACCTGCTTTTAGCATTGCATCATACACCTCTGCCGGGAACTTTCGAAGATTTACCTTATGCTTATTTACAAGCGCCCGCAGTGCTTTAGCATTGCCGACAGTCATCTCACTCCACGAACGGAATGTTTCGTCACCTGCGGCACTTTTTACAATCTGCTGCAGGTCATTTGGCAAAGCCTCAAAGGCCTCCTTGTTAATGGTCAAAGCAAGGGCGGGGCCGGGCTCTAAAACTCCAGGTGCATAATAAAAATCGGCAACTTTGTGGAACCCAAAAGCGAGGTCATTGTAGGGAGCAATCCAGTCAGCAGCGTCAATTGCACCAGTCTGTAAAGCAGGCAAAATTTCGGCCCCAGGAAGATTTACCGGCACCGCACCAAGGCGGGCCATGACCTCGCCACCCAAACCAGGCATACGAATCCGTAAACCCTTAAAGTCCGCTAGACTCAATATTTCCTTCGTAAACCAACCTCCTACATTCGACCCACCACTGCCCGCTAACAGTGGTTTGAGTCCAAATCCGGCATAAAGCTCATCCCATAGCTGCTGACCACCACCAAACTGGATCCATGCAACATGTTCTTGGGCAGTTAAACCTCCTGGGATAGAGCAAAAGAAGTTCATGGCAGAATGTTTTGCTAACCAATAATAGGGAGCGTCATGACCAACCTCGGCAACTCCTTCCCGTACCGCGTCAAAGACCTCAAAGGCGGGAACCAACTCCCCCGCACCATAAACCTTTACCTCCATCCGACCATCCGACATCTGTTTTATAGAATCAGCAATTCTCTGGGTCCCCGTGCCAAGGGCAGGAAAATTTTTGGGCCAGGCCGTTACCATTTTCCAGCGAACACGATTCTGGGAAATGGCTGGGGCTGCCAACCCAGCAGCCGCTATACCCGCGCCAATCCTAGCTCCAGTTTTAATAAAAGCGCGTCTCTTCATTTCTCCCCCCGGTTCCCCTTGGAAAACCTGCCAAGAGCCAGCACCTAATATTACATTAGCTCTGTACCTTGTCTATCCCCCCAGCCAATGGTCACCGTTATATTTTAAGCCAAGATATGTTGAATACTTTGCATTTCCCTCTCAAGCGCTAAGAGCAAGGTTTTCCCCAACCCTAAACTCCTGATTGCTTCCACATCAACCCTGCAATATCTTATCCAACAGCCTAGTGTTAATTCAGTGGACATCTGGATATTTAGGGCCTAAGCAAAAGCTCTACTACGATGGGGGAAGGTCATGACTACGTCTAACAAGGTTGCAATAGTAACAGGAGCGGGATCTGGTGTAGGACGATACGCAGCATTGGCATTATTGGGAGAAGGTTATTCCGTAGCCTTAGCAGGCCGTAGATCCGAACAACTTGAAGAAACGGCAAATATGGCAGGTGAAAATATTGCATCGGCTCTACCTATAGCAACCGATGTAACTAAACCCGACGAGGTAGTGGCCCTATTCTCAAAAACTAAAGCAGAGTTTGGACGCCTTGACCTCTTGTTTAACAATGCCGGCATGGGCGCCCCACCTGTACCACTTGAGGATTTGACCTATGAGCAATGGTCTAATGTTGTGGCAGTAAATCTAACAGGCTCCTTTTTGTGCACCCAAGAAGCATTTAGGCTAATGAAAGGGCAAAACCCACAAGGTGGCCGAATCATAAATAATGGATCCGTTTCAGCACATGCGCCTCGTCCGTTCTCTTCGCCTTATACCTCAACAAAACACGCTGTAACGGGATTGACCAAATCTACATCTCTAGATGGAAGGCAATATAATATTGCTTGTGGCCAAATAGATATTGGAAACGCAGCTACTGATATGACCGCTCGCATGAAAAATGGAGTTCCTCAAGCGAATGGAGAAACTATGATAGAACCTACAATGGACGTAGATAATGTTTCTCAAGCGATACTGTATATGGCCAGCCGACCTCCAGATGCAAATGCGCAGTTTCTGACTATTATGGCAACGAAAATGCCGTATTTAGGTAGAGGCTGATACATTAAATAAGTTAACATTTTGAGGTCTTACGACATGATACCCCCGTATTTAATTCTGAAATTATAAATTAGACCAATCGGCGCGTGGTGGAATTGGTATACACAACAGACTTAAAATCTGTCCCGCTTTGCGGTTGCGAGTTCGAGTCTCGCCGCGCCGACCACCACCTTTCCACTCCACTCACCAAAACGATTTGCGTTTATTATTAGGAAATATAGATGGCGAAAAATTTCTGGATTAAAACCACCTTGTTTTGGTTCTTGGTCTCCATTTTGGTAGCTCCTATCGCCTATTCGGATGATATTCATACCGCCACCAAATTAATGACAGACGGAAAATTTTTCGAAGCATCTGCAATTGCCGCTGATGTAGGGGGATCTGAAGGCTTCACGCTGGCAGCCCGCGCTTTAGCTATCCATGGCTACGAAATCGCAAATGATAGCGACAAACAAAAACATTTTGAGCGGGCCATAGCTTATGCGAAGAAGGCAGTTGAACTTGATCCCAACAGCAGCGCTGCATCATTGGAAGTTTCCCATACACTTGGGCGTTACGCCCAAACTATCGGCGTTGCTGAAGCGTTAACGGGTGGTTTTGCTGAAAAGACGAAAACAGCCATGGACAGGGCTGTTCAACTTGATCCACAGAATTTTAAGGCCCATTTAAGTATTGGCTCATGGAATGCCGAGATCGTAGCTGCTGCCGGGTTTATGGCAAAGATGCTGTACGGGGCTACAGAAGAAAATGCCTTAGCTGCCTACCAACGCGCTTTAGAATTACAGCCAAATTCCGGGCTGGCTCACTTTGAATATGCGATGGGCCTATTGAGATTAAGCGATGATAACATTGGCCTTGCCAGCAACCATCTGGAAAAAGCTATATCAAGATTAGGAACCGAAGATGCCTATGCCCAAATTATTCGGCAAAAAGCATTGCGAGCCCTACGCGAGTTACAAAAAAAATAAAGTAGATAAAGTTGCGAACTAATCAGCGCTACATGCCATGTTCCAACGTCATTAATTGGACTACCACTCTGTCACCATTTTCTCCAGCGCCCAATGCCCCGACATCGTCAAGCGCATGGCCCCATATGTTACAGGGACTTGCCAAACGAATCTCACCTTCTCTGCTTATTGGAGTAGGGCCAAAACCAATCGCAATTGCTTTTCCTTCAGGCCAATAAGCAACCTCCCCTCTCTCAACAATTGACTTTGAATCTTCCTCGCGAGGGACCAAAACCAGTGTAGAGAAATAAATTTCCTCGCCCCATTTAATCGCAGTGGATTCTATAGGACAAGCAGCCATAATACTCATCGCTGTCCGCGTATCCAACGTTTGCACCCGAATGATAACTTCATCAATACTAATCACAACTACCGACATAATCACTTCACTCGAACTCTGGATCAGCACCCAGACTACGAACCAGTTCTGCCGCCTTTTTTGTAGCATCCGATAAGCTAAGATCATTATCACTGCGTAGAACCAAATTCGTTCCAAATTTTCCATCAGTGTAAAAAGGGTAACTACCCATTTCAACGTCTTCATAACGAGCTTGAAGATCTCGTAAGGGCTCAGCAATAACACCTTCAGCAAGATAAGCCACTACTGTTCGGCTCTTAATTTTTTTCCCACCCTCTAGATGAATCTCGCATCCAGCAAACATATCTCGCATGATCCTTGGGACACCTGCCAGCACAAACACATTCTCCATCTTAAAGCCTGGGGCCCCCGAAACCGGATTTTTGACTAATATCCCACCCTCAGGGACATTTGCCATTCTCAAACGTGCCTCATTCAGCTCGACACCATTTTTTTCGCACATTTCTGCTATTAATCGTCTTGCCTCAGGATGTTTCACCAGCCCCACTCCAAAAGCCTTGGCAATGCAATCCGCAGTGATATCGTCATGGGTTGGCCCTATACCGCCAGTAGTGAACACATAATCATATCGGACCCGGCAATTATTCACTGTGTCTACAATCACATCTGATGCATCCGGGATAACTCTAGCCTCCATTAATCGTATTCCCAATTCGGTCAACCGGGTGGCAATGAAATTAAGATTCACATCCTTTGTCCGCCCCGAAAGAATTTCATTCCCAATAATCAGTACACATGCAGTTGGATTCTTACTAGCAATCATCTTAATTGATCCTCCCAGACCCAAAAGGGTTATAACCTAAACAGCTCTCCCACCCAAGCGCGAAAGACCAAGTCACTGATAGACCTATTGGCCCAAGTGTTCTAATGTGCGGTAATGGAATTTGTGGAACCGTTAGTCCAGGCGACCTTATTGAAACGCTACAAACGCTTTTTGGCCGATATTGAGTTTCCTTCAGGGGAAATCGTCACAGCACACGTTGCTAACCCCGGAGCAATGACAGGACTGAAAGAACCAGGGTCCGAAGTCTGGGTATCTCCCGCTCAAAATCCTTCTCGGAAATTGCGATGGTCTTGGGAGTTGATTAGAATCGGAGATTCACTAGTCGGAATAAATACAAATCATCCAAACAGCATAGTGGCTGAATCTATTAATAATAATAAAATACAGGCGTTGTCTGGTTACCACAGCCTTCGAAGAGAAGTAAAATATGGAGAATCCTCTCGCATAGATATTCTTCTCGAGAAATCCAGCGGAGAAAAATGCTTTGTAGAAATTAAAAATGTTCACCTTAAACGAGGAAAAAGTGCCGAGTTTCCTGACTCAGTAACAACCCGTGGAGCAAAGCATTTAAGAGAGTTATCTAATATGGTGAAACTTGGCCACTGGGCCGTGATGGTGTATCTCGTGCAAAGAGAGGATTGTGCAACCTTTAAGATTGCTAAAGATATTGATCCCGAGTACCACAATGCTTTTATTAAAGCAACAAGCAGTGGTGTGGAACACTTGTGTTATTCATGTCGTTTAACTACTAAAGCAATCTGCCTTGACAGGAGAATAAGACTGATACGTTAGACTTTTATGCCCAATAAATTACCTTGGATTCTGATACACTAATACCTGGTTTAAGGGATTTGGAGAAACAAGCTAACTAATCACTGTCACATTAAACGTACTATATAAAAACTATGATTAAAGAAAAAAACAAGATTTTCTCGGATGGCCGTGAGGTAAAACTCCACTCTGAAAGCGATTTTATTTCAATGGAAAAAGCTGGGGCTCTGGCGGCCGAAGTTTTAGATTTTATCACACCGCATGTGCAACCAGGCATCACCACAGATGCACTGGATTCTTTATGCCACGAATTCATAGTTGACAGAGATGCGGTACCAGCCCCACTCAACTATAGGGGATTCCCCAAATCAATATGTACCTCACTCAATCATGTTGTATGCCATGGCATCCCTGGGAACAAGAAATTAAGAGATGGAGATATCATCAATATTGATATTACCGTCATCTTAAAAGGATGGCATGGCGACTCCAGCCGAATGTTTCTCGTGGGCAAGGTTCCGCTTAAGGCACGTCGGCTCGTGGAAATTACGTATGAAGCCATGATGAGGGGCATAGAAGTAGTTAGACCAGGAGCTACCCTGGGGGATATTGGACACGCAATTCAGGTTTTTGCCGAAAAACATCGATATTCGGTCGTGCGAGACTTCTGTGGACATGGAATAGGACAGGTATTCCATGACGCACCCAGTGTTCTGCACTATGGGAAAGAGGGAGACGGCATGGAGCTTGCAGAGGGAATGTTTTTTACAATCGAACCAATGATTAATCAGGGAAAGCTCGACGTAAAAATCTTAGAAGACGGATGGACGGCAGTGACTCGCGATCGGTCTTTATCGGCCCAATTTGAGCATTCCCTTGGCGTCACCAAAAATGGCCATAAAATTTTTACCTTATCACCTAAAGGATACCATTGCCCACCGTACTAAGATCCTCTATGGACGCATGACACTCTCGCCCATGACACACCAGAATTCGGAAAATTTTTAATGGCTCAGGTTCGCAAAGCTTGCTCCACAAAATCTAATCGATCTTGGCCAAAAAACATCTCACCTTCAACAAAGAAAGTAGGAGCTCCGAAAGCTCCTCTTTCTGCTGCACTTTCGGTGTTACGGATCAAACCGTCCTTGACTGGCTGCTCTTGTGCTCTAGAAAAAATATGCTTTGGATCCAACCCAGCGGCCTCAAAAGTTTGGCTAACCACCTCAGGGTCATCCATTTTTTTTGAGTCCACCCACATGGCACGGAAAACACAATCAAGGTATTCAGGCAAATTTTGCTCCTCCTGAGCGGCGATAGCACCACGCATTAAATGAAGTGTATTAACGGGAAAGTGCTTATTTTTCTGATAAGGAACACCATATCTCTCAGCAAACCGCGCTATATCTCTCGACATCCACTCCGATTTTGGTTTGAGGAAAGCCGGGCTCTGGTTCCCGACAGCTTTGAAAAGCCCCCCTAACAGCATCGGCGTCCATTCAATTTCGGCATTTGTCTTCTCTGCAATAAGGGGCAACTGGGTATAGGCCAGATAAGCTGTGGGACTGCCCACATCAAATAAAAATTCTACCTTCTTCGACATAACAATACTCCCTAGCTTGAATTACGTATCCCGCAGTACAGGTGCAAACTATAAATGCGTCCCGACAACATAGACAAAGAATGATGCATTTTACTAATACAACTCAAACAATTCATTGGCTAACGCAGAGCCGCAGCAATATTGCCACCATCAACCGTTAGCACAGCACCCGTTGTCCTGGGTGATAAGGCAAGATCTACAAATGCCTTAGCCACATGTTCGGCACCCACCTCCTGTCCCAAAAGGTTGCTGCTCATGTATTGCTCCACATCTTGCCCACGAGACTGCGCGCGTGACGCGATCATTTCAGCAGTCATAATACCAGACCGGATTCTATCGGCATTTACAGCATTAGACCTAATGCCATCCCCACCATAGTCAAGAGCATACTGACGAGACAGAAACATGGTTGCCGACTTTGGAAGCCCATACGGCCCAAAATTTTTCCCAGGATTCACAGCTTGCTTAGAAACGTTAAACAAAAGTACACCCCCCATACCCTGAGTCCGCATTATCTCAACAGCACGGCTAGCCACATTCTGGTGAGCAAAGAAATTTACCTCAAAACTCCGTCTTAAAACTTCGTCTGGCACGTCCCCTATGCGCCCTTCCAACGCAATCCCCGCATTGGATACAAGGATATCAACTCCCCCACAAAGGGATTTTATTTGCTTAAAAGCCGCAGCTACCTCTTCGGGATTCGTGACATCACAACATATGGGATGCCCTCCCATAAACTCAGCTGTTGATTTTAATCCCTCCTCGGAAAAATCAAGCAAAATCACCTCAGCACCTTCACCATGGAACGCCTCAGCAATCGCCTTACCTATGGCCCCCGCAGCCCCTGTCACCACAACTACCTTTCCTGACAATTTAGACCTAGGAACCCCTCCCAACTTAGCTTGCTCTAATGGCCAATATTCGATGTCAAAAATCTCTTTCTCAGAAATACTCTCAAATTTTCCAACTCTTTCGGCATCACTCACAACGCGAACATTAGTCTCAGCTATATCAGCCACAATTTTTGCGGTTCTTAAATCCTTCCCTAGGGCAAACAGGCCAATGTCCTTCACCAAGATAACTCGTGGTAGAGGGTCTAGAGCAATTTTAGAGGTTTGTTCTTTGGAGTTATTTCGTGCAAAATAATCATGGTAGTGATTCTCGTAGTCTTGCAGCTTTTTGCCAAAATAATCGGCCCAATTGGATAACTCGTCAATTTTAGGGGGATCCACCAGTAGCGGCCACGGCTTAGTCCGAATAACATGATCAGGCGTCACTGGCCCGGACATCACTAACCGCGACGCCTCCTTCGACATACTGTATGACCTGATGGTGGCGCTGGTGCGAAAACTAACAACAAATGGATATGCCTCCCCATCTCCCTGGCCTGATACCACACACTTACCTCTAATAACTGGGCCCAAGTCATGACTTGGCACAGAATCAGCAACCGGTTGCACATTAGGCACTGCAGAATCCGGGATATTAAATTCGGCCAAGGTAACTAGCTCTATCATACGATTGTAGGATTCTTCAGCCGTCTCGCCAAAAGTGAAAATACCATGCTTTAACAGGATCAAGCCTTCAGAGGCTGGACTGGCCCTGAATACATCCAGAGCGCTTCTTGCGAGGTGGAATCCAGGCATTATATAAGGAACTATAGCTACCCTAGAACCAAAAATCTCCTGACATATTTGCGCTCCATTCACTTGATCGGTAAGGGCTAAAATAGCGTTAGAGTGAGTGTGGTCCACGAATTTGTGTGGTAAGAACGCATGCAATAGTGTTTCAACTGAGGGATTCGGGGCTGAGCTATCCATCAAACTGGTACGATGAAGATTCACCATCTCGAAATCACTCAAATTGTCCAATGCAACGCTATCTTGTAACGGCTTAAGTCTCACGGCAGGCAAACCGTCTGGTTCAATTGTGTCCATGTTCCACCCTGAACCCTTGATCCGCAAAACCTCCACAGTCTGACCTAAAAAATCTTCCTCCCGGGTCTTTACCGAAACATTACCACCACCATGAAGAACAAGATCTGAAACACCACCAAGCAAACGAGAGCTATAGACCCGCATGGCGATATCCCGGCCAACCCCCTGTGCCTTGTAATATTTAGCTAGCTCTTCAGCTTCTTTTTGGGACCACAGATTTTCCATATTCCTGCTATTCGACTGTTGGAGTTAAAGTGTTTATAATCTCTAATTTAGACCCATGTTGGATATTGTATTTAGTACAATTTAATAATAAAGCCACAAATAATAATCAGCTCTCCACTTTGAAGATGAGATTAGCATATGATCCCTCGTTATAGCCGTCCCGAAATGTCATCACTATGGGAAGCCAAAACTCGCTTTGAGATCTGGCTTGATATTGAACGTTACGCCTGCGAAGCACAAGAGACCCTGGGCATAATCCCTGCAGGAGTTGCTAAAGCAATCATGGACCGTGGAAAATTTGATATTGCGCGGATTGATGAGCTAGAAAGAGACCTCAAACATGATGTAATAGCGTTTCTAACTAACGTGGCTGAAAATATAGGGGACGAAGCGCGATTTATGCACCAAGGCCTAACCTCCTCTGATGTACTGGATACGGCCTTTGCAGTACAACTCAATCGCGCATGTACTATTTTGTGCGCCGATCTGGAAAATTTATGTATTGTGCTGAAAAATAGGGCGCATGAGTTCAAGCATACCGTTTGCGTGGGAAGGAGCCACGGGATACATGCAGAAACAACGACTTTTGGACTGAAGCTTGCATACGCATATTCTGAGTTTACACGAGCAAAAGAGCGCATTGAAGCGGCACAAAAAGAGGTATCAGTTTGCGCAATATCGGGAGCGGTGGGAACCTATTCTACCCTGGACCCTGAAATTGAACAGTATGTTGCAAAAAAATTAGGTCTAACCCGCGAAATAATTTCTACTCAGGTGATCCCCAGAGACCGTCACGCTATGTTTTTTGCCACATTAGGAGTTGTGGCAGGTTCGGTGGAACGATTATCGACTGAAATTCGACATCTTCAACGCACAGAAGTTCGGGAAGTCGAAGAGTTCTTTGACTCTCGTCAGAAGGGCTCCTCTGCCATGCCACACAAACGGAACCCCATTCTCACAGAAAACCTAACGGGCCTAGCCCGGGTAGTGCGTTCCACGGTAGCACCAGCAATGGAAAACATTGCCTTGTGGCATGAACGAGATATATCTCATTCTTCTGTAGAACGCTTGATAGCGCCGGACGCCACAATAACCCTGGATTTTGCCCTTAGTCGACTGACTAAAGTAATAGAAAAACTACTGGTTTACCCGGATAATATGGTTCGGAACTTGAATAGTTTAGGTGGCCTCATTCATTCTCAACGGGTTCTCCTATTACTCACTCAAGCCGGACTCAGCCGGGAAGCGGCCTATCGTGCCGTGCAGCGAAATGCAATGAGCACGTGGGAGCAAGGAAGTAGCTTTAGAGAAAGCCTAAAAACGGACCCTGAAATTGCAGACCATATCCCACAAAATGAATTAGATCGAATTTTTGATTCATCCAATGAACTAAAATATCTGGACGACATTTTTAGCCGCGTCTTTTCTTAAACCCAGAGAAATAGGTCAACTTTTTAGGTGGTGTATATGAGTTTTATTCATGTATAAGCTGCCGCTTCGCCACGGACATCAACTGATCCATCTCATATCCAATTTTGAAGGATCTATGGCCACGCTTCCTTTTTCAAAGTCGGCAAAAATCTTCCGAAGAACGTCATTATCGCCCGGCTCATCAAAATCAGCCAAAACAACTTCTCTTGCATAGAGATCGGCTTTCGCTCCTGAGAATCCAAGCTCATCTGGGGCCCAAAGCCCTAATCGCTTATTTCTCCCAGGCCGTCGCCTTAAATTGTAGTTCCTCATGATGCTGAAATCGGCTTTCAACGCCTTTTCCCCATTCTTAAAAGTGCTTATTTATTTTTCTCCCAAACTATAATTCACACCTATATACCATTATGTAAGATACTTATGAAAAAAACGTTATCTTGTTTGCAAGTTGATACGCCAATTATGGGGACCACGTTGCCCAAATCTACATATAAATCAGGTTATGATTTCAGATGTGTACTTTGATAATTTTGCGACGGCCGAATCATAAGTGGCCAATCATAATCGGCGCAAACCGAGATGAGGCTCTGGGTCGACCCTGGCTATCCCCGGCACGGCATTGGCCCGATCGGCCAACGACTGTTGGTGGCCTGGATAAAGAAGCTGGAGGAAGCTGGCTGGGCATTAACGATTATGGGGTAACCGCAGCCATTCTCAATCGCACAGGTACGTTAGGCACTGAAGCAAATAAACGCAGCCGTGGAGAACTAGTATTGGAGGCACTCGAGCATGCCGACGCCTCATCCGCTGCACAATCTCTCTCCAACATAAATGGTCTGGCGTACCGCCCCTTCAATATGGTTGTTGCTGACAATAGGGATGCATTCTGGGTAGCCCATCGCTGCGCCCAGCAATCAGATAACATTCATGTGCAACCAATACCCTTCGGATTATCAATGTTGACATCCTGGGATATCAACGATTATAGGTCCTCTCGAATAAAAACCTATCTCCCCGTATTTAGAAAAACAACGGAACCCATTCCAGAATCTGATAATTGGCAATCCTGGAAAGACTTGCTAGCCAGTCGTGTCCATGAGCCTCAGGCGGGACCAACAGAAGCAATGCGTATTTGGACGGAAACGGGGTTTGGGACAACCTCAAGTTCCTTAATCGCCTTACCCTCTATTGAATTTTCTACTGTCCCACCAGTTTGGCACTTCTCTGATGGGTATCCCAGCCCATCACCCTACTACCGGATAAGGTTCTCAACAGAGAAATAAAATCGTCGTGGATCGTGCTCTTATTCTGGACGTACGCCCCATAGTCCGGGATAATGGACCACGAACTCGCCTAGATCAGTGCCTTCAAGGAGGAATAAATGTTCAAAAATTTATACTTAAAGCTTGCGCTATTAGCTACCGGCTTAATTTGCTTAACACCGATCGTGGTACATTCGGATGATGCCATGGAGTCAAATGTCGGAACTCGTGTGTATATAATTAGCCCGGTGAATGGAGATACTGTTTCCTCCCCTGTGACTATCTTGTTTGGACTAGATGGCATGGGGGTCGCTCCAGCAGGAGTGGAAAAGACAGGCACTGGGCACCATCACCTAATCGTTGATGCTGCACTGCCTCCACTCAACGAACCTATCCCTTCCGACGAAAATTATCGCCACTTTGGTGGTGGACAAACCCAAACAACAATTGAACTCCTTCCAGGGAAACACTCTCTCCAATTGTTATTAGCAGACCACTACCACTTGCCACATAATCCACCAATTCACTCAGAAGTAATAACCATAATAGTCGAGTAATTTTACCCGAGCAAACACACATCATAAAGGCACCGAATTTTGGGTATAGTGCGGCCCTTCCCCTGGTAATATATGCTATATTTGGGATGGGGCCGTTGTGTGTGGTTTACTTATAGGTTAAAAGATCGATAATCTCTTTGGCAGCTTTAGCCATAACAGTATGACCCGTTGCTAAAACTCCTATATCTTTGGAAAGAGACAAATATGTCGCGGCGAAGACAAATATACGAGGGCAAAGCCAAGGTGCTATTTGAAGGCCCGGAGCCCGGCACTCTTGTGCAGCACTTCAAGGACGATGCGACCGCTTTCAATAATAAAAAGAAGGGAACTATTACTGGCAAGGGGGTATTAAACAACCGAATCTCAGAATACCTAATGACAAAATTAGGCGCAATTGGGATACCCACCCATTTTGTTCGCCGCCTTAATATGCGGGAACAACTTGTAAAAGAAGTTGAGATCATACCCATAGAAGTTGTCGTGAGGAATGTAACCGCCGGATCCTTAGCCAAAAGATTTGGGCTTGAAGAAGGGACAGCCCTACCAAGATCTATCGTTGAATACTACTATAAGTCTGATGAACTAGATGACCCAATGATAATGGAAGAGCATATAACAGCTTTTGGCTGGGCCTCACCAACAGAACTTGATGAAATATTAGCGATGGCTCTCAGGATAAATGATTTTCTATCTGGATTATTTCTGGGACTAGAAATCACGCTCGTTGATTTCAAGCTAGAATTCGGCCGTCTCTATGAAGGAGATGAGGTTCGAACGGTTTTGGCGGACGAGATAAGCCCAGACAATTGCCGTTTGTGGGATTTGAAAACTAACGAGAAACTTGATAAAGATCGTTTCCGTCGTGACTTAGATCGAGTGGAAGAAGCATACCAAGAAGTAGCTCGGCGCCTGGGAATCTTCCCGGAGGGGAGCCCTCGTGATCTTCATGGTCCTGATACAACTCAATAGAAAAACCTTGAAAGTTCGTATTCATATAACTCTTAAGCCCAGTGTGCTAGACCCTCAGGGGAAGGTCATCGAGCAGTCTCTTAAGAGAATAGGCTTCCCTCAGGTAGGTCAGGTTCGTCAAGGAAAATTTCTTGAACTCACTATTAATGAGACAAAACCTGAAGATGCGGAGGCAACGGCACGGCTAATGTGCGAAAAACTTTTAGCAAATACCGTTATAGAAGACTATTCCATTGAGATAATAACTTGATTAACTATTCAACTTTAATAAATAGCCGGCTGTTCATATGAAAGCTGCTGTGGTCGTGTTCCCGGGATCAAATTGCGATAGAGATGTGGCGTCAGCCCTTCGAAAATATGCCTCAGCAGAGGTCAAGATGGTATGGCACGGCGAATCAGCACTCCCCGAGGTAGATTTCATAGCGATTCCTGGTGGGTTTTCTTATGGTGACTATCTACGAGCTGGCGCCATAGCCGCCAGATCTCCAGTAATGGAATCGGTGCTAAAGAAAGCCTCCGCCGGGATACCCATTCTTGGAATATGCAACGGATTTCAAGTCCTGACAGAGTGTGGATTGCTACCTGGGACATTACTTCGAAATCGTGACCTGAAATTTATATGCAAAACTGTTACACTAAAAGTAGCCACTTCGAACTCCATCTTCACTAGCGGTTTCAAGAGAAATAACATGGTTTCCATGCCAATAGCCCACAATGAGGGAAATTATCATGCCGACCCTGAAACCCTTGAACGCCTAACTTCTGAAAACCGGATTGCCTTTCACTACTGTATGAAGGACGGCTCTGTTAATGATGATAAGTCTCCCAACGGCTCCCAAATGTCTATTGCCGGCATTCTCAGTAAATCTCGCCGGGTACTAGGGATGATGCCACACCCTGAAAGAGCTACCGACTTGGAACATGGAAGCACAGATGGAAGAGCCATGTTCGCCGCGTTGGTGAATGAACTTGTATGACTTCGGTTAACCTAAAATCTGCCCAGGGAATGGGTCTAACAGAGGCAGAGTACAATCGTATCAAAAAGATATTGGGACGCTCCCCTAATTTTACTGAACTCGGTCTCTTTTCCGCCATGTGGAGCGAACACTGCTCATACAAATCTTCGAGAAAATGGCTGTCGAAACTTCCGACGGAGGCTCCCTGGGTTATTTGCGGACCAGGAGAAAATGCTGGCGTCGTAGACATTGGAGATGGCCTAGCTCTGGTTTTCAAGATGGAGAGCCACAACCACCCTTCATATATTGAACCATATCAAGGCGCCGCAACCGGAGTTGGCGGAATTCTGCGAGATATCTTCACTATGGGCGCCCGCCCATTTGCTTCACTGAATTGCCTTCGTTTTGGCCACGAAGATCACCCAAAAACCCGTTATTTATTAGATGGCGTAGTTGCGGGAATCGGAGGCTATGGCAACTGCATGGGTATTCCTACTGTGGGAGGCGAGTGCACGTTCGATACTCGATACGATGGAAATATCCTTGTCAACGCCATGAGTGTTGGGCTTGCAGCAGCAGATGGCATCTTCTATGCCCGTGCAACAGGGGTAGATAGCCCCGTTGTGTACGTGGGTTCAAAAACGGGTAGAGATGGGATCCACGGCGCCACTATGGCCTCAGCATCTTTCGACGAAGACTCTCAAGATAAGCGTCCGACTGTTCAAGTGGGGGACCCATTCACCGAAAAAAGACTTCTAGAAGCCTGTTTGGAATTAATGTCAAGCGATGCGATAACAGGCATTCAAGATATGGGTGCTGCTGGCCTGACATCGTCAGCTATAGAAATGGCATCTAAAGGGGAAGGCGGCATAGAACTGGATATGGATTTAGTGCCGAGCCGAGAGGAGGGCATGACCCCTTATGAGCTCATGCTTTCAGAGAGCCAAGAACGTATGCTTATGGTTCTAAGGCCGGGGTCCGAAGCCCAAGCTAGGGGAGTATTCGAAAAGTGGGAACTAGATTTCTCAGTCATTGGCAGGGTCACCGACGGTGATCACATAGTCCTAAAAGCAGGAGGAAAAGTGGCGGCCTCGGTACCAGTAAAACCTTTAGCCGATGGTGTTAGTTATGAACGACCCTGGGTAGAACCCCCTATGCCACCCCAGCTTCCTGCCCTTCCCGTCTCATTACCTGCACCATTAGAAATTCTCAGCAAAATGCTTGGAGGCAAAGACCTCGCATCACGGAAATGGATCTGGGAACAGTATGATTACTCCGTAATGGCAGATACCGCAACAGGACCAGGCTCCGACTCTGCTGTGATTAGAATACACTCGTCTAATAAAGCTATAGCTGTTACCGCTGATTGTACTCCCAGATACTGCGTGGCGGAACCCAAAGTAGGTGGAGCACAGGCCGTTGCCGAGTGCTGGAGAAACCTTACCTGCGTCGGCGCCCAGCCACTCGCTATTACAGATTGCTTAAACTTTGGAAATCCAGAAAAACCAGAGGTAATGGGCCAGTTTGTAAAAGCGATTGAAGGGATGTCGGAGGCCTGCCGTGCCCTGAACTTCCCAGTCGTTTCTGGCAATGTCTCTTTTTACAATGAAACAGAGAATTCTAATATTCCACCGACTCCCCAGGTTGGCGGCGTTGGAATATTAGAAGATATCGGCCTACGCTGTGACCTAGCTCTTACGGCTCGATGCAATAGAGTGCTTTTAGTCGGCGGTGCGCCAAAGCATTTGGGGCAGTCTCTTTTTGCCAGAAATATTTTTAATGGAGACTTTGGGTCTCCCCCTGAAGTAGACCTCTCGTTGGAATATAAAAACGGCAACTTCGTTCGAAAGTTAATCAAAGAGCGGCTAGTAACGGCTTGTCACGATATATCGGATGGCGGCTTGTTAGTCACCATTGCAGAGATGTGTTTGGCTGGAAACCTGGGGATTACGCTAGAAGGTGAGGAAACCGCAAGTTGGCTGTTTGGGGAAGATCAAGGCCGGTATATTCTGACTACAACTGAGGAGGCTGTCGGTATTATTTCCGCAAAAGCCTTACGGGCAGAGGTTAATTTAGCTGAAATAGGGAGGGTCGGAGGAACCGCATTGACACTAAATTCAGGCGATGCAATACCAATCCAAGCACTAAACAAGTTGCATACAGGGTGGTTTCCATCCTATACCAACGTTAGCTAAAACTAATTTTATTCAAAGGAAGTTAAAATGGCAATGGATGCCTCTGAACTAGAAAAATTGATTTTAGGATCCATGCCTGACGCGAAAATTCGAATTGATGACCTTAGAGGTGATGGAGATCACTACGCCGCTTACGTGACGTCAGAGGCGTTCAGAGGGAAAAGCCGCGTTCAGCAACATCAACTGGTGTATCAAGCACTAAAAGGCGCCATGGGGGGCCAGCTTCATGCCCTAGCACTCCATACGTCGGTCCCAGACGAAGTGTAGGTAAAAGCGATAAAAAAAGGAAAATAAACATGGCCAACGACCAGAATAACCCAACATTCGAGCGAATCGAACAGGAAATAAATGACCACTCTGTGGTGTTGTTTATGAAAGGTACTCCTATATTCCCACAATGCGGGTTCTCCGCCATGGTAGTGCAAGTGTTAACCCACCTGGGAGTACAATTCAAAAGCGTCGATGTCTTGAATGAGCCAGCAGTCCGGGAAGGGATAAAGCAGTACAGTAATTGGCCGACAATTCCCCAGCTTTACGTTAAGGGAGAATTTGTCGGGGGATGCGATATTATTCGGGAAATGCACGAGGCTGGAGAACTGAGCTCAGTGTTCAGCGAAAAAGGCATAGAATTAGGGGTAGAATAAGAAAGTACCGCACCCCCTTAATAGGTGGAATCCAATTTTGAAAATACCTACCGAGAGTAGTACTCAATCACTAAATTGGGTTCCATTTGGACTGGGAATGGCACATCCGATAAAAGTGGTGTCCTAATGAAAGTACCTCTAAGTTTCTCAAAGTCCACTTCCATATAATCAGGTACATCCCTCTCTGGTGTCTGGATGGCTTCAAGCACAACCGGATGTTGCTTCGATTTTTGCCTTACTTCCACCGCATCACCCTCCCGCAAGCGGTAGCTAGGAATGTTCACACGTCGATCGTTAACCATGACATGCCCATGGCTGATTAACTGCCGCGCTGCAAACACCGTAGGGACAAACAGCATCCGATAAATCACAATATCCAATCTTCTTTCAAGTAGCCCAATCAGTTGCTCACTCGTGTCACCACGTGCCAACACCGCCTCAGCGTATATTCGCCGAAACTGCTTTTCATTGATATTACCATAATATCCCCGTAATTGCTGTTTAGCCCGCAGTTGGGTCCCATAATCAGAGACCTTGCGCCTTCGCTGCCCATGTTGGCCAGGCCCGTATTCCCGAATGTTAAATGGGCTTTTTGGACGCCCCCACAGGTTTACGGACAACCGCCTGTTAATCTTATATTTTGAGCTCTGACGTTTACTCATTGATACTCCAGCTTGTTAATACGGGACCCCACGAGGAAAAGTGAAAAATGCACTATAAGCGCGGATTTCCTAACGTCAACCATCGTTCGTCATTTTCCTGGGATCCGCACCGTGGCTAACAAGACCAGAGATAACCCCTCTGAAGGTCTTAACTTCCTGCTCCGTTAGGTGCGATCGTTGAAAAATATTCCGAATACCTCGAACCATATGAGGACGTTTCTCTCGTACTCTGAAAAAACCACATGCATCCAGCGCCCCTTCCAAATGGTCAAACAGCCCATGTAAGTCCTTTTTAGTCGCTGGCCTACCCTGGCCCAACTCGAGAACCTCAGCTAACCGTCCTGAATCCAGCTGTAAAAACCATTCATAGCCAAGTAAAAGCACTGCCATAGCCAAATTAAGCGACTTGAAATCGTTGTTCGTAGGTACAGATACAACAGCATCCGATAATGCAATATCATCGTTATTTAGCCCGCTGGCCTCAGGCCCAAAGAGCATACCAGGATATTTTCCGGCGTTAACATCTTCAAACATGCTAGCTGCAGCTTTATTGGGCACCATTACCACTTTTGTCAAATCACGCCGCCGCCCTGTCATAGCATATACAGTATGCAGATCCGCAATAGCGGCCTCAGTGCTCCCAAAGGTTTTAGCACCGCGTAACACTATATTTGCACCGGACGCGGTGGCAGTTGCTTTTTTATCAAGCCAGTCAGCCCGTGGCGCTACCAATCGCAAATCAGTTAGGCCAAAATTCAGCATCGCCCGAGCCACAGTTCCAATATTCTCCGCGAGTTGCGGCTCTACCAAAATAACTGCTGGGCCCGCTTTTAATTCTTCCGTTCTATCCACAGCTCCTACACCAACTTATTTACCTACTGACCAGACACTAAATTTCCGTTGCGAAACTACAATTTACCAAAATCATGTCGACCACCGCCATACAGTCTGACCATCCGGCTTGTCTTCGAGGATCACGCCCTGCTCTGTTAATATCTTTCTAATATAATCGGCCTTCTCAAAATCTTTTTCTCTTTTTGCCAATGTTCGCTGTTCGATTAAGGATTCAATTTTAGTCTTTTCCCTTGTTTCAGTCTCAGGTGAACCACCTTGGAACCATATGCGCGGCTCATATCGAAACAACCCCAACATTTGAGCACCTGCAATAAATTCCTCAATATGCCTGGATCTCCCGTCATCGCCTGCAAGAATTCTCCCACACATAGAGTCCAAGACAGATATTGCTAACGGAGTGTTCAAATCGTCTCTCAAAGCTTCCAAAAACTTACTCGATGGATCAACATCAGATGGAGCTCCGAGTGAGGCGGCCCTGTACCATCGGTCCAATTTGTTCTTTGAAGTCTCTATTCCCTGAACCCGAAAATCTAGCGGCTGCCTATACTGAGTGCCCAACATCATTAGGCGAATAGATTCACCTCGCCACATTCTCTGGCGGTCTCCAACCCCCAACAACTCCTTCACGGTATAAAAATTATTTAATGATTTGGACATCTTAGTACCCTCGGATTGGAGATAGCCATTATGCAACCATACACGGGCGAAGCCAGTGTCTGGGTATGCACAACAACTCTGCACTATCTCATTTTCGTGATGTGGAAATATTAAATCCTCACCACCCCCATGAATATCAAAATCTGCACCAAGATATTCTGTGCTCATTGCTGAACACTCTATATGCCAACCTGGACGGCCTCTTCCCCAAGGTGAGTCCCAGCCCATTTCGCCTTTCTCTGAGGGCTTCCAAAGCACAAAATCACCTGGATCTTTTTTGTATGGGGCTGGCTCTACCCTAGCGCCCGCTACCATTTCATCCCGCGACCGTCCAGAAAGCATCCCATAACTAGGAACACAAGGAACATGAAACAACACATGCCTTGAGGCTACGTACGCGAATCCAGCGTCGACAAGCCTTTTAATCATCTGGATCATGTGGCGAATATGATCCGTGGCGCGAGGCTCATGATCAGGATCGATAGTACCTAGTTGAGCAATATCTTGATGGAATTGTTTAACAGTTCGTGACGTGAGCTCTTTTATTGGTTCACCTAATTCCTTGGCACGCGCTAAAATTTTATCATCGACATCTGTAATATTTCGAACATACGTGACCCGCGGATAAGAAAATTTTAGTAACCGATACAACACGTCAAACACTATAATCGGTCGAGCATTACCTATGTGTATATCACTGTAGACGGTTGGCCCACAGACATAGAGCTTTACCTCATTCGGGTTTAATGGAACAAATTTACTCTTGGTTCTGCCCAACGAATTATATAACTGTAAAGTCATGATTCTTATGATAATTTAATTATCTAGCCGAAGATAACCATTAGTAATGGGATACCGACGATCCCGACCAAAGGCCTTACCAGTTATTTTAACCCCAGGTGGACCTTGCCGCCGTTTATACTCTGCCAGATAAAGAAGGTTACGCACTTTTTTCACTAAGGCCTCACTATACCCTTTATCCATTATCTCTACATTACTTAGCTCCTGCTCTATCAGACAATTTAAGATATCATCCAATACGTCATACGCGGGCAAATTATCTTGATCAGATTGATCTGGCCGCAATTCGGCCGAAGGGACCTTCGTAATAATAGTGGCTGGTATCACCTGGCCCTGCGGGCCTCGGAACCGATCTTCCCAATGTTTGTTTCTCCATTCGCAAAGTTCGTATACCTTTGTCTTATAGACATCCTTCAGAACTGAAAATCCACCGCACATATCACCATATAAGGTTGCATATCCAACTGACATTTCAGACTTGTTTCCGGTAGTTAGGACCATCTTGCCCAATTTATTGGAGATAGCCATCAAAATAAGGCCCCTTATACGAGCCTGTATATTTTCCTCAGTCGAATCCGGGGCATATCCAGAAAAAATTTCCCCTAACATTCCATCAAATGAAAGGTGGGCTTGCTCAATCGGTATAGTTCTACATTCTACACCCAAAAGTTGAGCACAGCTCTCCGCATCGTCCAAACTATGCTGTGAGGAAAAACGAGATGGCATTCTTACGCACAAAACTCTTTCCGGACCCAAGCCATCTACCGCGACCGCTGCGGACAATGCAGAGTCGACTCCGCCAGATAAACCCACAACAACACCAGGGAATTTGTTTTTTTGAACATAATCTCTTATACCCACCACCATTGCTGAATAAACAGCCTCTAGACCTGTAACCTCCGGAGCTATGTTCCCCTTCTTACACGACCACTGTCCATTATCCAAAGCGTTCCACCGGGTCATGGCTACCGATCTCTCCCACCGGGGAGCCTGCAAACACAAAGTATTCTTTGCATTTAGAACAAAGGATCCACCATCGAAAGCTAACTCATCTTGTCCACCAACTTGGTTTACATAAATTAGGGGAAGTCCTGTTTCCTGTACGCGAGCTACCGCAAAATTTAATCTGCTATTTTCTTTATTAATGTCATAGGGGGAACCATTCATGACCACCAAAATCTGTGCCCCCGACTCACTCAAAGTCTCCGCAACTTCCTCAAACCACATATCTTCGCAAAGCATTATTCCTATTCTGACGCCACGGAAAGGAACAGGGCCGGCCACTGGCCCTTGCTTAAAAACCCGAACTTCGTCAAAAACACCATAATTTGGCAAATGACGCTTGAACCTTTGGGCGGTTATTTCTCCTTCATCTAACAAGAGTGCGGCGTTGTACAACTGCCCCTCATAATACCATGGTGCGCCCACTAATACCGCTGGCCCCCCATCCAGTGTCTCCACCGCCAGTTTCTTAACCCAACTCTCTACATCCCGACAAAATCCAGGTTGCAACACAAGGTCCTCGGGGGGGTATCCAGTGATCGAGAGCTCCCCACTTACCAGAAGGTCCGCTCCTTCACGGGCAGCTTCCGAGCGCGCCTGCCGTAACATAACTACGTTGCCCTCCATATCTCCAACGACCGGGTTCAATTGGGCCAGTGCTATACGAAAATCTTTATTCATTCCTAATCCGGCAATTTAATGAAACAACAATTCATCTCGAATAAAAGGGCTAGCTCCGTTGGCCTGCCTGGACATTTTTATACTTCAAAATTAATGCTCACCACGACCCTAATCTCTATCTTAATCCTATATCTAGATCACCTACTCTGAGAAAAAGCAGCTATCTCTCTAATCGTCCTTTCGCAGCAAGAACTCTCGGCCTATTTTTACCCCCGATTTCCCATCATAGGTGATAATATCTGACGTGGCATAGGTTTCTGACCAGTTTTCCGGTAAGTAGGAACCCGTACCCACAATATCTATCGGCGCTTTTACCTGCCCCATTAACTTACATTTAGCCATATCAAATCCAGAACTCGCTACAATTTTTACATTCTTATAACCAGATTCATCCAAATTAACTCTCAAATGATATAAGGCAGCAGCTGTTACTCCTGTGCCAACCAACCACCTCAGTTCGGTCTCAGTTCTGTATGTGCGAACTGCCTCAGGAACGTGGCGCTCCAATACACTGTAGGACCGTGCCGTGTCCAACCCTTCCACAAAGCGTCCGCCATGTGTGTCTATTCGAAGACTGAGCCTACCCTCCTCAGCAAAGGCAGAGAAACGTCGGCACACTTCGATAGAATCTGTTATTTCCTGACCATAATAATCAATCAAAACTGTTAGTGGCAGTTCGGGAAACGTCTCGTGGAACATTTCCGCAGCCTTAATAGTAGAACCTGCATATCCTATTAAAGCATGCGGCATGGTGCCAAACCCCGCTCTTTTCCCAAAATAATGCGCGGTGCCGTCGGTTGCGCAACCGATAAAACCCACTGAACCCGCATTCTTTTTTGCGCTTGCAGAACCGACGCTGGCAGCATACGCCATAAGATCAGCCATACCCGCACCAGCGCAATGCCGAGCATCCATGGCAAGAAAAGAAACCTTAGGCAAGTAGGTGCACATGAGATAAGCGTTGTAAGCCGCTACACAGGGCGCCCCCAGTCTTTGAAGGTAGGTCGTTTCTAGATCAACCAAATGAGACATCTGGCCCGATATATAGAATAGCACCTCTCCCGCTCCAACATGGTCACCCTCGCTGAAACAGGATTCTATAGAAAATTTGGTTTCTCTTTCAGTTGCCGCTGTTTCAATCCACTCAAAGGCCAGCTTCGGACAAAAAATAACCGGCCTCCGCATGAAAACCGCATATGTCACTTCACTATCCCCGTTACGTCTGACTATTTCTCGAGTTCGCTTAAAATAGCTATCAGAATGGGCTGAGAGGTAGGATTCAAAATCAGACATATCGCAAATCAGTCATCAAAGTTAGGTGGTGTAAATAGCATGCTACGGCAATTAAACCCCTGATACAGGAGCCCCAGTTCGTCTGGCCGGTTTCTGGTTTAAGCCTTTAGAATATTTCACTCTTACGCAGCCGTTGTCTCTCCCGAAATATCATTCCTTTGTGCCTTCAACTGCTCTGCAATCAAAAAGGCCAACTCTATGCTTTGGGAGGCATTTAGTCGAGGGTCGCAATGCGTGTGGTATCTGTCTCGCAGACTTTCTTCACTTATTTCTTGGGCACCACCAGTGCACTCGGTTACATCTTGGCCAGTCATTTCAAAATGTACCCCACCCGCATAAGTACCCTCTGCCAAGTGCGCGCCAAAAAATTGCTCCACTTCGGAAACAACGCGATCAAATGGCCGCGTTTTGTAACCCGTTGATGATTTAATAGTATTCCCATGCATCGGGTCACAGGCCCATAAAACGACCTTCCCCTCCGCCTTTACCCGGGCCAAAAGAGGTGGAAGCAATTCACCTATCTTATCAGCACCCATTCTAGCAATCAGTGTCAACCGGCCAGCCTCATTGCCTGGATTTAGGATATCAATAAGTTTTAGAAGCTCTTCTTGGTCCATGGACGGGCCAACCTTAACGCCAATCGGGTTCTGTACGCCCCGCAAAAACTCTACATGTGCTTCGTTCAAGGATCTTGTGCGGTCACCAATCCATAACATGTGAGCAGAGCAATCATACCAACTGCCAGTGGTACTATCCACACGGGTCAACGTCTCCTCATAACCCAACAACAACGCCTCGTGGCTCGTAAAAAAGTCCGTCTGACGGAGTTCAGCAACCCCATCGGTTGTTAGACCGCAGGCCTCCATGAAGGCGAGGCTCTCCCCAATTCTGTCCGCCAAGTCTTGGTATCTCTCCGATTGCGGGCTACCTGAAACAAAACCAAGATTCCAACGATGCACTTCATGAAGGTCAGCATATCCTCCCTGAGCAAAAGCCCGAATAAGATTTAGAGTTGAGGCTGCCTGAGAATAAGCCTGTAACATCCTTCCAGGATCTGGCAGGCGGGACATTTCAGAAAACTCGATACCATTGATGATATCCCCTCTGTAGCTAGGCAACTCAACACCATCTTGAGCCTCGACATCAGACGATCTCGGCTTAGCAAATTGCCCAGCCATCCTTCCAACTTTAATCACCGGTAACGCAGCTCCATAGGTTAGCACCACCGCCATTTGCAACAAAACCCTGAAGGTATCTCTAATGTGGTCTGGATGAAACTCTGCAAAACTTTCCGCGCAATCACCTCCTTGCAAAAGAAAGGCGTGTCCATTAGCGGCATCCGCAAGCCGACTTCTTAGGCTTCTCGCTTCGCCCGCAAACACTAGCGGTGGAAACATTTTTATCTGATCCTCAACTGCCGCTTGGGCTCTTGGGTCAGCATATACGGGTTGATGTTTTATCGGGAGCTTGCGCCACCCCTCTAAACTCCAAGCCTCAGTCATAAATTCACCTATCCTTCAAAACTCACATCAATTACCGCAGACTATCGTAGTATCAATAAAGACTTATTCAAGGGGACCAACTTTTGCATCATACATTGTAACAAACTCTTCGGCCGCTGTCGGGTGGATAGCCATTGTAGCATCAAATTGTTCTTTAGTTGCACCACATTTTAAGGCCACCGCCATTCCTTGTATTATCTCCGGTGCATCCTCCCCAACCATATGGCAACCTATTACCCTACGAGAACTCTCATCGACGACGAGTTTCATCATTGTCCTCCCCTCGTCACCACTAACAGTAGCCTTCAATGGACGAAATTCCGACTGATAAACAGAAACAGATTCAAACCTACCGCGTGCTTCTTCCTCCGTCATACCAACTGTGGCAACTGGAGGCTGACTGAACACAGCACTTGCAGTGCTGTCATAATCGACTGTTTTAGGGTCTTCATTATAGAGTGAATCAGCCAATGCTCGGCCTTCTGCAATAGCCACAGGGGTTAAATTTAGGCGGTCCGTGCAGTCTCCAATAGCATAGACATTTGGAACGCTTGTTCGGGACCACTCATCAACCTTAATAGCTCCGTTTTCCGATAACAGTACGCCTGCCTCCTTAAGCCCTAGCCCAGAGGTATTTGGATTTCGTCCCGTAGCAAAAAGAATTTCGTCTGCCTCTATTGTGGCACCACTTGAAAGTTTAACCTTATACCCTTCTGAGACCTCAGTCACATTACTGATAGTCACCCCCGACTCCACTTTGACCCCCTTTCGAACCATCTCGTTCTGCAAATGGCACCTCACATCCCAGTCGAAACCTCGCAAAATTCGGCCTGCCCTTATTACCTCAATCACTTCAACACCAAGACTGTTAAAGATGCCACAAAACTCTACCGCTATATACCCGCCTCCTACCACAATTAATCTCTGCGGAAGTTTCTCAAGAGAAAGGGCCTCGTTTGAAGTAAGAAAAGGACCGGACCCCATGCCATCTGGAATCTGCGGCCAGCCACCAGTCGCAACCAGTATATTCTTTGCCGTTACTTCCTGACGTCCTTTATCGGATTCGACCATGACCTTGTGTTCATCCAACAAACAGGCCCTACCCGACAGCACCTCCACTCCCGCCTTATCCAGCATATTTTGATAAATTCCATGCAACCGATCCAACTCCAAGTCCTTACGCTTAATTAACTTCTCCCAATCTAAGGTTACATCTCCTGTAGACCAGCCATACCCCACTGAGTCGGAAACCTCTTGGGCGAAGTGGGCAGCATAGACTAAAAACTTCTTCGGAATGCATCCCCTTAAAACACAGGTGCCTCCCACACGATCGACCTCGCATATAGCTGATCGAGCCCCGTAATTTCCAGCACGGCGAGTGGCTGCCACACCACCGGACCCAGCTCCAATTGTTAATAAGTCGTAATCAAATTGCATTTTTATAACCTTACGCCCGATCTATAACCATTATATGCCACCCATACATAGGTACTTCGTTTCTAAGAACTCGTTAAGGCCTTCTCTTGCACCTTCCCGGCCTAAACCTGACTCCTTGAATCCCCCAAAAGGGGCCACTTCTGTAGAAATTATCCCCTCATTTATCCCAATCATGCCGTATTCAAGCGCTTCTGCGACCTTCCAAATTCGACCTATGTCCCTACTAAAAAAGTATGCGGCAAGTCCAAACTCAGTGTCATTTGCCATCTTAATGGCCTCCGAATCTGTAGAGAACCGAAATATTGGAGCGACTGGGCCAAAGGTTTCCTCTTTCGCTACCTTCATATTATTAGTCGCCTCAGAGAGCACTGTGGGTTGAAAAAACTGCCCACCCAATGGATGTCTTTCACCTCCCACCATTAGCCTCGCCCCCTTATCTAGTGCATCCTTAATGTGCTCTTCGACCTTTTCCACAGCGGCCATGTCAATTAATGGTCCCTGTGATACCCCGTGGTCCAAGCCAGATCCCACCTCTAGTTCTCCAACCGACTGAGCAAACTTACGGGAAAATTCCTCGTAAACACCATCTTGTACTAGAATTCTGTTAGCACACACACAAGTTTGACCTGTATTGCGGTACTTAGAAGCCATTGCCCCAGCTACCGCCTCTTCCATATTGCAATCATCAAAAACGATTAGCGGGGCGTTCCCACCCAACTCAAGGGAGACCTTTTTAACTGTTCCCGCACACTGCGACATTAGTTCTTTGCCGATTTCCGTGGAACCTGTGAAAGATAGTTTTCGTACCGTCGGATTGTGGGTCATTTCTCCACCGATGGCTCGAGCAGACCCGCTAAGTAAATTAATTACGCCTTTTGGAATCCCAGCACGATTTGCTAACTCGATCAGAGCAGTCGCAGTGAAAGGGGTAGAACTCGCTGGCTTTATAACTATTGGACAACCCGCAGCAAGCGCTGGGCCGGCCTTGCGTGTAATCATGGCTGCTGGAAAATTCCATGGCGTAATTGCAGCCACAACACCTACTGGTTCCTTGGTTACCACTATCCGCTTATCAGCAATAGTTTGCGGTATTACATCCCCATAGGCTCGTTTTCCCTCCTCTGCGAACCACTCTATAAACCATGACGCATAGACTATCTCGCCTTTTGCTTCGCTCAGCGGCTTCCCTTGCTCCATGGTCATAAGCAAGGCTATATCATCCAAATTTTCCAAAATTAAATCGTGCCACGCTCTAATCAACGCAGCCCTCTCTTTGGCGGTCATCGCCCTCCACCCTTTCCACGCTTGATCCGCTGCAGATATTGCCCTTTTGGTCTCTGCCGCGCCCGCATTAGGCATGGTACCAATCACTTTTCCATCAGCTGGATTAGTAACTTCAACAGTCTCACCAGAATCAGCATCGACCCATTCGCCATCTATGAAACACTTTTGACAAAATAATTTCTGGTCCTTGAGTTTCATTCTCCCATCCCGTCCTTTGTTCAACTCACAACCCCACTTTAGCTTAAACCATGAGACAGTCTGCTCAGACCGCTCCATCTTTTAATAATTTTAACGCCGCGTATATGAAACTATTTACTGGTGTAGAAATACCTACCTCTTTCCCCAAACGGACCACTGCGCCGTTCAGCCAATCAAGCTCCAATGGCTTTTTGTGAAGCACATCATAGTGCATGGAAGATGTCATTGCATGAGGCATGCTATCATACATTTTCATCACTTCTGAAGTACCATTTAAGCCAACCGAAATACCCTTGGCTTCAGCTAGAAGCAGCAATTCATGAACAGCCCCTTCCAAGAGTGACCGACAGTCCCGATAATCACGAATTTTTCCTATACTCGAGCGAGTTAAACTCGTCATACCATTGTGAGGACAAAGAAAAACAAACTTCTTCCATATATTTTGTTGAATGTTATCAGACAGCGTCGCCTCAATAGAGGCATTTTCACAAACTTCTAGAAAATTAAGTGCTCGTCTACTTCGGGTACCATCTAGTTCTCCAAATTCCAACCTGGCCATTGGTCCCGTTTGTTGGATGACGCCGGGCGACTTAATCAATGATAAAATATAGGCAACTCCGCCCAATACACTCGATTCCCCCAACTTTGCCATCAACCTACACTCATTCTCAACGCCATTCTGTAGAGTAATTACAGCAGTATTCTGGCCCATCATTGGCTTGATCAACGCAATAGCCTCATCTGTCTGACCACTTTTCACGGTCACTAGCACGACATCCACTAGCCCCACCCGCCTAGGATCATCAGTCGCGAGAACTGTTGGGAGCTCTATATCCCCCGACTCACTCTCCACTTTTAATCCATTACGCTGCATAGCCTGTAAATGGGGTCCCCTTTGGATGAATGTCACATCATGACCAGATTTTGCCAATTTCGCCCCAAAAAACCCGCCTACTCCGCCAGCGCCAATAATTCCGATTTTCATTTTTCAAAACCCCTAGATTTAAGCTAATTAGACCTTCCGCGGATCTAACAACCAGCTCTTCAAGTCACTTATTACTTATGCTATGATCCGCATGGTTGCCTTTTGGAGGTCATGAAAGTAAAGAGCAGCTTCTTAACCCTGTTACAATGACAAAGTTGCGGAGATCAAACTAATATGGAACTTTCAAATACTGCGATGAATGAAAGGCAAAGAAAGTTCCGGAAAACCTATCGCGATAACATAGACGGATGGTACAGTGGCTGGTTACATGTGGCTATAATTTATAGCATTGGTATCGGGCTTTTCTCAATTTTCATAGCCAATATGGAGTATATATTATGGTGGGAATGGCTAACTATCCCGACCATCGGGATCGCTTGTAATTTCTTTGAATGGTTTTTACACCGGCACATAATGCACAGGCCAAGCAAAAACCCATTGTTTAAGGCTATATATACTCGTCACACACTAAATCACCATCAATTTTTCACCGAAAAAGATATGCGGTTTGCCTCCACAGGAGATTGGCGGGTAACTTTCTTTCCTCCATATGCACTAGTAGTCTTTACGATCATGTCTATCCCACCTGCCTTGCTAGTAGGACTCTGTATCTCGAGTAATGCCGGCTGGTTGTTGATTTCAACTACCGTAGGTATGTACTTGATATATGAATTTATGCACTTTTGTTGTCACGTGGGAGAAAGCCCTTTCGTAAAATATTGCCCTTTAGTTAATACCCTTCGAAGACATCACACGGCTCATCACAGTCACTCCATCATGATGGAAAAAAATATGAACTTAACCTTCCCAATTAGTGACTGGATGTTTGGAACATCTGATCTGCAACGCGGGCTTTTAGGTCACCTATTTAATGGATACAATAATCAACATATCAAAGCAGGTCTTCGCCATACGGCTCACACGCCGACCGGAAAATCAGATCAACAAACTTCATAAAACTAGAAATTGAATAACAGGCCGTGCCACGAAGTGTTCAAATATTAATTAGTGTTTTGGTAGTCGCTGGAGCTATTTTTATTTCGCGGTGGCAGGCCGCGATTGGACACACGACAAGTCAGCACTTGGTTCTACTTGTTGGAGCTATCATGCTGTTGGGAATGTGGATATTTCCTGAAGCCAAAGGTGGCAGAAAAAAGGGAGAGTGAATTGGACGCTAGTTCGAACCCTGTCCGACGATATCGCGGTGACAGAACTCAAGAAGGTGCGGAAGTTTGGGTGGACGGGAAACCACTTCCCCACCGCACTGACCTAAAAAAGCTCTCGCGAGACGGCCTCTTTGAGTGGAGTTACGAAGGAGCAGAACCCGCTCAGTTAGCCTTAGCAATCCTGGCAGATCATCTAAATAATGATGCCGCTGCCCTTAATTTATACAAGGCTTTCATGGAGAAGGTTGTCGCATATTTTGATAATGACTGGGAAATGACAAGTGCTGACATAAGCCACGCACTAGAAAACATAATCCAAAAGTAAATAGCCCTTAAAAGGCACACCCTTATTCAGTCCGTAACTGTTCTCTGGTGCCGTACAACCCAAAAATTTGTGTCTTCACAAACTTTTCCCGAGCAATACTAGAGATCTTTCGCCAATTATTCTTCGGTCTCGCTCGTGAAATTGTAATCGTTCATAGAATGTGCGGTTTCGCGCTTTGGATCCTGTCACGACATGTAAACCTCTTACGCCGGCAGCTTTGGCATCGCTCTCAAACCTCTCCACGAGAGCCTTACCATAGCCCACTCCTTGATAATCTGGATGGCAGTTAACGTGAAAGTGGGCAGGATATTCAGTATACCAACACGCAAATGTCGTATAATAGAAGATATGTTTGAAAAGCCCCTGTGCCGACATGCTATCAAAGCAACCTACCAAGTAGCCGATGACTTTATTTCCTGGCTCCCGCAATAGTAAGGTTTGTTCAGGAATATTTTCCATATACCAACCAGCCCAGTTAAAAAATAAATCTTCGGCCTTGGGGCCACCCAATGATTCCCCACTTGCCGAAGTGAGAAAAAAAACCTCCCGCACTTTCTCTCTCGCCCTGCTGAACCCAAGTTCCTCGGAAAGAGGAATAATACCCATTGACCTACCTGGCATCCACCCACCCACATCTAATCAACAGCTAAAGTTTCACTCAGAAGAGTCCTTAGAATCATTGGCAGCTGCCAATATAGGCTCAAAGTGCGCAAGAATCTCAACCAAGGGACTAGCCATTAATACACACGAGAGTGTAGCCGGAACATTGGCTCCAACTGAAAGCGTCAACGACTCCTTATCAAGCTCATAAATACCGGCCCAGGCCATTCCTTCTGGGGTAAAAGAATAGGGCCCAAGGTTCTCAGTCATAACCTCCGTGCCATCCTGCGTCACAGCAAGATAAGCTCTATAAACTTCCTTATCTTGAAAATAGAAAAATGATTCTACATCCTGCTCACTCAATCTCTCATCAATAGTGCTTGAGCACCGATACCCCTTGCCATCTATAGCGCCACAAGCCATACCGAGGCCAAGCAAAGGAACGACAGAAAATACCGCAACGAGCACCGCTATCTTAAATTTTCTCATGGTCAGATTTCCCAATTCTAAGGCAATGTGGTGATTACACTGTAAAAGATCTTATGGTCCACTATGGATTCTGAAAACGGGAGACCTAAAACCCGCCAGTAACTCTTGCACGCCTACCAATTTATAGACCCCCCCCAAAAATACCACCCTAGACCCATAACAAATATAGCATTTCCGTAAAGACTGTGCTCCAGCGTAACCATGGCAAGAGAACGTGTCCTCAGGTATGTGCTTGCAAAAATAATTCCCGCCAACAGACCCAAAATTGGCGCCACCCAATTGAAAAATAAAATATGGGCGATACAAAACGCTATGGCACTCATGGCTACCATCAGAGCCCCCTCACCAAAAAAGCACTTATATCGATGAAAAAAAAATTTGCAAAAAATAAACTCCTGGGGCAACGCTGAAAATATTGGATAAAACAGTAAAATTTTCCAAATTAACCCAGGGTTATTGGCCTGAATCATAAATAACTTATCTGGAAACACCTGGTACGTTAGGATCAACAAGAGGATACTAAAAAACGACCACCTAATAAAAATTAAAAACAGTATTCTACGATCAAAAATAATTACAACGCCTGGCTCTCTCTCAAGATTATGGTATATAAACAAGGTATAGATTAGGATAGCCCACAGAAACAAAAGTATATATGGCGCCAGCTTAAAAAAGAGTACTGCGCCAGGCAGCAAGATGCTCAGCACAAGCAGCTCACCACCTAGAAATAATTTGTTCCTGATTAGTTTACAGAGCATACCAGGTTTCTAAAAGGACAACCCCAAGAATAAAAATGGCTTGAAAATACTTCCCAAGAGCCATCATCATTATTTCCGATCAAACTCATTTAGTTTGGAAATTAATTTTTGAGGAACAGCGACAGCCTTACGACTAGATTGATCAGTGTTAACCCAAACCACTTCGCCTGATGATAACAAGTCTGACTGTTGCAAGCGAAAAATTCCTAAATTAAATGTTAAACTTGAATTCCCTATCCGTAATGTCCGCACACCTACTTCAATCTCATCATCAAAAAATATAGGTGCCTTGTACTCAACTAAGGCCCTCACCGTATGAAAGTCCTGCCCAGTCCTTTCCCTTTCTCCCACGAAATCGTAGGATAAAAGGCGGCAATACTCGGTAATAGCCGTATCAAAATAGGTAAGGTAGTGAGCATTATAAACAATCATCTGACCGTCAATCTCCGAATAACGGACCCTAAATGGGAAAAAGAATCTATAATCAACACGTTTCATCGCACCGCTTCTTTCGTTTAAGAAATAACAATATTGCTTGTATACCAATATTTTTTGGGCAATACATGAAGCGATTGGAATGCTATGAGCTAGAAACAAAAACGCATTGATCATCAACAAGGGGTCCGTTCCGCAAGCATTTCATGAAACCGCTCTCTGTATACACACATGGCCTCAGGAAATTTATTTCCCTACTAATTATTTTTGTAATAGCGATATTAATCTTTGACATACTCGCTCACAAAATTGATTACACACGTGTCATATATAAGCGACTCAAAGCTGATAGCCCTTATATAT
>MDTE01043923.1_pt1 | contig 36406 bp, 29 predicted proteins | sample 811231 | NCBI WGS metagenome assembly MDTE01 (sample SAMN05326651, study PRJNA326480) | marine metagenome | isolation source: seawater | place: Indian Ocean: Red Sea | collected 2010 | reverse complement strand
GAAATTTGACCTTTCAAAGGAAGAGAGAGATCTTGAACTCGAAAAAATTAAAACTGAAACTCAAAGCAAAATTGATTCTCTTAAAGATGATAATCAAATAAAAATTCTAACCTCAGAAAATGAAAAATTAATTCATTCTGACTTTAAAAAACTTACCAAAAAACTGATGAGGTCCCAAATCATTAATGATGGTAAGAGAGTTGATGGGAGAGAACTTGACGAGGTCAGAAAAATAACTGCCTCTGCTGGAATTCTTCCAAAAAGAGTTCACGGTTCTGCGTTATTTCAAAGAGGCTTAACCCAAGTATTATCTACTACTACTCTGGGAACACCTAGTGATGCCCAAGAAATGGATGATCTGAATCCAAGCACAGAGAAAACGTATTTACACCACTACAATTTTCCGCCATATTCTGTTGGAGAAACAAGACCAATGAGAACTCCTGGCAGGAGAGAAATTGGCCATGGAGCTTTAGCTGAAAGGGCCATAATACCTGTACTGCCTGGGAAGGAAACATTTCCATACGTACTAAGAGTCGTTAGTGAAGTATTAAGTTCAAATGGTTCGACTTCTATGGGATCTGTTTGTGGAAGTACACTTTCCTTATTAGATGCAGGTGTACCTCTTAAAGCTCCAGTAAGCGGGACTGCAATGGGGTTAATAAAAGAAGGTAAAGAAATTAGAATCCTTACAGATATTCAAGGAATTGAGGATTTCCTTGGAGATATGGACTTCAAGGTTGCGGGGACAGAAAAAGGCATAACTGCATTACAAATGGATATGAAGATTTCAGGTTTACCAGTTTCCATAATCTCTGAAGCTATAAAAAAAGCCAGACCAGCGAGAATTCATATATTAGAAAAAATGCAAGAAGCAATTGATAAGCCTCAGGAATCATTATCCCCGCATGCACCTAGACTTTTAAGTTTTAGAATAGATCCTGAATTAATCGGAACAGTTATTGGCCCTGGAGGAAGGACTATTAAAGGCATTACCGAAAGGACCAATACAAAAATTGATATAGAAGACGGAGGAATCGTAACTATCGCCTCACATGATGGTGCGGCAGCTGAGGAAGCTCAAAAGATTATTGAGGGCCTCACTCGTAAAGTTCATGAGGGTGAAATCTTTTCAGGAGTTGTTACTAGAATCATTCCTATTGGAGCCTTTGTCGAGATTCTTCCTGGGAAAGAAGGTATGGTCCACATATCACAATTATCAGAAGCCAGAGTTGAGAGAGTTGAAGATGTAGTAAGACAAGGAGATGAAGTTACAGTCAGAGTTCGTGAGATCGATAGCAGAGGAAGAATTAATCTAACATTAAGAGGTGTTGCACAAAATGGAGGGATGTCTTACCCAGAACCAACTCCTACTCCTGTAGCTCCCTTAAATTAAGAGATTTAGACAAAAACTCATCTTTTTCAATAATTTCTTTGATTTGCTTACATATACTTGCGTGTGTTTTTTTATCACTTGAAGCAACAATTAACCCTTTTTGCTCAAAATTAGTTTGATTGTAAATTAGTTCTTCATTATTTAAGTTAGTGATAGAACCTCCTGCAGCTTTTAAAATTGCCTCTGGGGCAGCAAAATCCCAATCTTTTGGGCAACTTTTCTCAGGTAAACTTAAACATATATATATATCACTTTCCCCTCTAAGAATAGAGGAAATTTTGCAACCTATACTACCCATAATTAAAGTCTTTTTAAAGTTTATTTTTTGAATTAAATTCTCTAAAGTTTGATTTCTATGATTTTGACTTGTAACTAAAATCATTTCTTTAAAAATTTTATTCCGTGATATTTTCAATTCAGTTTTTGATCCATCTCTTCTCTCACACCATACTTTCTCTCCATAGGAAATCCATAATTCATTCCTTTTAGGGATTAAAACAATTCCCAAAAATGGTTTTTTCTTATAGTTAAGTGCTAAATGCATAGCATAATTTTCCGTACCTTGGATAAAGTCCTTTGTTCCATCAAGAGGATCAAGAATCCAAATCCAGTCCGAATTCAAATCAGACTTTACTGAGGATATTTTTACATTTTCCTCACTCAAGATTTCCCAATCAACACCATTATATTTTTCATTTATTTTTTCTATTATTTTTTCATTAACTTTTAAATCAGCCAATGTGACAGGGTCTTTAATATTAGAATTCTCAAGAATATTGCTTTTATTATTCGGATCTTTTAATATTTGTTCATAGTAAATTAAGATTTCTGAAGCTTCCCAACTTAAAATCCTCAAATCATCTATAAGTTTTTTAATTTCAATCCCAGAGGGTAATTTAATCATTAAATGAATATTAATAATTTATCTTCTCATGAAAATCAAGAACCGGTAAGTAATGTTTTATATATTGTTGGAACTCCTATTGGTAATTTAAGAGATATATCCTTAAGAGCTTTAAATATTCTTAAGAATGTCAATTTAATAGCTTGTGAAGATACTAGACAAACAAAAAAAATAATGACCAAATATGAATTTTCCAATAATTTAACCAGCTTCAATAAACATAATTCCTTAAAGAAAATTCCCAAAATTATAGACATCCTTAAATCAGAGAAGTCTGTGGCTTTAGTTAGTGATGCAGGATTACCAAGTATTTGCGATCCTGGAGAAAATCTCATAAATGAATCAAGAGCAAATGGAATAAATATAATTTGTGTCCCTGGACCTTGTGCTGCATTAACTGCTCTTGTTTCAAGTGGCTTCCCGGCTTCCAAATTTATATTTGAAGGGTTTCTTCCCAAAAAAAAAGGTGAAAGAAAAAAAATTCTTCATGAAATTAATATGTACGAGAAAACAACTATTTTATTTGAATCACCCCAGCGTCTTAAAAGATTATTGCTTGAATTAAAAGAGTGTTTTGGTGGTGAAAGGGAAATTCAAGTATTTAGAGAATTAACAAAGAAATTTGAAGAACATATTGGCAAAGATATTGATGAGGTAATTGATTTCTTTAATGATAAAGAAGTTTTAGGAGAACTCACCATAGTGATAAAAGGAAAAGATAAAAAGAAATTAAAAACATCATTCGATGAGATTGCATTAAAAAGAGAACTTTATAATCTAATTGATGCTGGGCTAACTTTATCAGAAGCATCTAAATACCTAGCAAAGAAATATGACCTCAAAAAGGGATTAATTTATAGTATGTACAATAAGTAACTTGATTCAAATTAAAAGACGTTATTTCAAATGAAAAAATTATTTTATATATTTACTTTTAATTGCTCTTTGTTCTTAATTTTAATGATTGGGTTACAAAACAGTTCTAACAAAAAAGAAGTAAATATGATTGTTAACAAAACAATTAATTTACCAATAGGTTTTATTGTAGGGATTAGTTTTTTAAGCGGTTCTATTACTGGTAGTTTAATAACGACGAATTTTAAAAGTAAATAAACAATAATTTTCACAGTGCGATCAATTGGTCATCACTAACTATTCTAGTAATACCTCTTGATTGTAGAAGGGGAGCTACAATCCTGAAAACATTTGAATTTGGAACTTTTATTACTGTTTGTTCTTTATTACATGAAATTTTAGCGTTTTTCTTATCCAGATAAATTTGAATTGTTTTTCTATTTAATTCATCATCCGAGAGAAATTCCCAACTTGGATAGTCTTTTAAAAGTTTAATCTCTAATTCTATTTTCTTATCGACAATCATATAAACAACATCTGGTAACTCTACTTGAGATAAGGGCGTTGATGATAAGTCTTTTTGTTTTTTATTATCTATTTCACAATCTAAGGGGGGGATTTCAAAAAATGAATTGGATTTTATCTCATCTTTGTTAATTAGACTTATAGAGGAATCTTCATAAGAAGGTCTTTCTGAAGAGATTTCTTTCTTTAAATTTATCTCTGTATTCTCTTCCTTTATAGTTGCATTTGTTCTTAAGTACTTTCCCTGATTATTATTCTTATGGATTATTTCTTTATATTTTATTTCTCCAAGAGTTTTCTTTAAATTTCTAGAAATTGTTAAATTAGTACATTTAAAAATTTTTGATAAATCATCAACAGTCTTACCTTCAATAAAACTTTGAGCAATATCTTCTTTTTGTTTATTGGTTAGTCTCTTAGCCAAAATAAAATCCTTTTCTTTAATATTTTAAGCATAGACTATTAATTTTTAAAACATTTGAAATAACTAAAGGGGAAAAAATTATATCTATTGTTTAGGCTATTAATCTAACTTATAATAATTAAATGCTTCCTTAGCTCAGCTGGATAGAGCAACTGCCTTCTAAGCAGTGGGCCGCAGGTTCGAATCCTGCAGGAAGCGTCAAGTAATTAAATTTTTCTAATAATTTTAATAACTAGAAATATGCAATAAGAACAACCTAAGAGTTAGTTTTTTTATTAATATTTAAAAAGAAGGATTAGATAATGTATTTGAGATTAAAGTCTTATTTTCAAACAATCCGCAAATTAGATATTGGTAATCAACTTTTTTTATATGGTATCTTTTTTCTACCATCAACTTCATTAATTGGATTCTTATTACTTCTTTTCTCATTAATTATTTCTTTCAAAAGATCTAAAAATAGTTTTTTAAAGGATCCATGGCATATTCCATTAATCATTAGTATTGGATTAATCATTTTTAGCACAATAAATATAATTTTCTTGAACAATCCCTATTCATTTGAAAATTTAGATTCAAAAATAATTTGGGTTAATTTATTAAAATGGATAGTTTTAATAATTAGTTTTGTTGGATTCCAAAATTTTCTTGAATGTAATAAACAAAGAAAATTATTTGCACAATTTCTTATTTCAGGAACTATCCCTCTAATTTTCAGTTGTTTCTTGCAGAAATTTTTCTTAGATCAAGGTCCATATCAAATACTTAATGGTCTAATTATATGGTTTCAGAAGCCACTTCATATAACTGGGGGAGTTAGTGGACTTTTCAGTAACGTAAACTATACAGGTATTTGGTTAGGACTAACACTTCCATTCTGTATATCCTTAAGTAGGACAGGAAAAAATAAGACCGATAAATTAATTTTATTAATATTAATTATACTTTTTTCATATTTTATTTTTGAAACAACTTCTAGAAATGCATATTTAGGTTTAATGCTTAGCTTCATATTCTTAATAAATTTTAGATATTCAATTATTTTTCTAATTTTTCAATTTTCAATTTTTATCTCTACAAAGTTTCTAAACTTGAGGGAATTTAATTTTTTTGGTATCAATTTTAATTTACCAATCATTAGTACAATTGCAGATCTTTCATCTTCAAGTATTGATCCTGATGATAGTAGATTAATCATCTTTAAAGAGGCCTTCTTTTTAGTTAAAGAACGTCCTTTTTTTGGATGGGGAGTATCAACTTTTAATTTTAATTTTATGAAAAACAATTTAAATGAATTAGATATTCTTAAAGAGAATCCAAACCATACACATAATATGCCTCTAGAGCTAGCTTACAACTTTGGAATACCTTTAGCGATAATATTAGTGACTTTAACTATAGTGCTTTTATTAATTAGCATCAAAAAGTTAAACAGATATAAATTTAACAAAGAAGAATTCTTACTCAGCAAAGCATGGATATTATCAACTCTAATAATTATTACTACTCATTTAAATGATGTCACATTTTATGAAGATAGAATAGGCATACTAATATCTATATTATTTGCAGGTTTGCGAGGTTTTATAAAAGATAATAAATTATCTTATTTTGTATTAAAAGAAGAATAAGTCTCTAAACTATAATGAAATATAATTAAAAATAATCAAAAATTGAGAAATATTTTGAAAATCTTTTTATAGTTTCATCTCAATAATTTCTCATAGATTAATTAACAAATGCAAGAGAAAATTTTTATAACAGGTGTTGCTGGTTTTATTGGATACCATCTTTGCAATAGGTTGCTTTCTGAAGGCAAAAGTGTCATTGGTCTAGACAATTTAAATTCTTATTACGATGTAAATTTAAAAAAAGCAAGGTTAGAAAATCTATATAAATTAAAAGGCGAATTTATTTTTTTTAACGATAATATTGAAAATATTCAAATTATTGAAAGTATATTTAAACTCCATAAACCAGAAATTGTCTTTAATCTTGCAGCACAAGCTGGAGTAAGATTTTCGATAGAAAATCCTGAAACATTCACTAAAACAAATGTTCTTGGCTTTAATAATTTATTATCTGTTTGTTCGAAAAATAAAATAAAGCATATCATTTACGCTAGTAGCAGTTCCGTTTATGGTGGTAATACTTGTTTACCATACTCAGAAAAAAAATCCGTAGATCATCCTGTAAGCATATATGCAGCAACAAAAAAAGCAAATGAACTTTATGCTCATTGTTATAGTCATTTATACTCTTTACCAATAACTGGCTTACGTTTTTTTACTGTATATGGACCATGGGGTAGGCCTGATATGGCATATTTCATATTCACAAAATCTATTTTGGAAGATAAAGAAATACAAATTTACAATCATGGTGAAATGTTTCGTGATTTCACATTTATTGACGATATCGTGGAAAGCCTTACTCGAATTATGAACATTCCTCCCGAGAAAAATAATACGTTTGATAAAAATAATCCATCTAGTGATTCAAGCTGGGCACCACATAGGGTTTTTAATATTGGCAATTCTTACTCTGTAAAATTAATTGATTTTATAGAAATAATTGAAAAAGTTACTGGCAAAAAAGCACATAAAAACTTTCTTCCAATGCAGAAAGGAGACGTTGAATCAACGTTAGCAGATACTCAGCTATTAGAAAATTGGATAAATTTTAGACCGAATACTCCCTTAGATATAGGTTTAGGTAAGTTCGTAGAGTGGTACAAGGATTTTTATAAAATCATCTAAATAATCAATTTATAATTTTTTAAAAAATGTCCACTAAAATTCTCACTTCATGAAAGGGTATTATTATTTAATGGATTAATTAAAAACGGATAAATAAATGAAAGAAGAAAGCCAGGCACCATTTATACATCCAACATCAATCATTGATGAAGGCGCACAAATAGGATTCTCAACTAAAATATGGCATTGGAGTCATATTTCATCAGGCGCAAAAATAGGAAATAATTGCTCCCTTGGTCAGAATGTCTATGTAGGTAATAAAGTCATAATAAATAATAATGTAAAAATACAAAATAATGTCTCAATATTCGATAATGTTATTCTTGAGGATTATGTATTCTGTGGACCGAGCATGGTATTCACAAATGTCTACAATCCCAGAGCAGAAATAAAAAGAAAACATGAATTTAAAACAACAATCATTAAAAAAGGAGCCACCTTAGGGGCAAATTGTACAATAATTTGTGGAATCAAAGTAAAAGAATTCGCATTTGTAGGAGCAGGGGCAGTTGTAAGAAATGATGTAAAAAAATATGCACTAGTTGTTGGTGTTCCTGCAAGGCAAATTGGTTGGATGAGTAGATATGGAGAAAGAATTGATTTACCATTGGAAGGGAAAGGTGAGTGGAAATGTAAAAAAACAGGTTCGTTTTATATACTAAAGAATAATGAAATAAAACATATTGAAAAAATTGAAAAGTAAAATGGAATTTATCGATTTAAAGTCACAACAATCTCAAATAACTTTTAAGGGTAAAACACTAAGACAGAATATTGAAAACAGAATCAAAAATGTCTTGGATCATGGTCAATATATCCTTGGACCAGAAGTAAAAGAACTTGAGAAAAAATTGGCTGAATATGTGGGAGTTGATAACTGCATAGCCATCTCAAGTGGAACTGATGCCTTATTAGTTTCCTTAATGGCTTTAGGTATAAAAAAAGGTGACGAAGTTATCACAACTCCTTTCTCTTTTTTTTCAACTGTCGAGACAATCCTACTTTTAGGAGCAATACCAGTATTTGTTGATATTGACCCTAAAACATACAACTTACTTCCAGAAAAAATATTACCAGCAATAACAAATAAGACAAAAGCAATTTTACCAGTAAGTCTTTATGGTCAACCCGCAAATTTTACAGAAATCAATAAAATTGCAAAATCATATCAAATTCCTGTTATTGAAGACGGAGCTCAATCATTTGGATCAACTCATAATAATGTTAAAAGTGGTGCATTAAGCACAATTGGCGCGACAAGCTTTTTCCCTTCAAAACCCCTAGGAGGATATGGGGATGGTGGCGCCTGCTTCACAAATGACAACGAATTAGCGAAGAGAATCAGACAAATCTCACTTCATGGACAAATAAAAAGATATCATCATCAAATGATAGGTATTAATGGCCGATTAGATACTATTCAAGCGGCTATTTTACTCGCCAAATTAGAGTTATTTGATGAAGAAGTTAAAGCAAGAGAAAATATTGGTAATAGATATACTATTAAGCTAAATAAACTTGGTTTTTTTGAAACTCCACACATTTCCTCAAATAATAAAAGTGTTTATGGGCAATATACTATTCAAGTAGATAATAGAGACGCCATTATAAAAGAACTAAATGCTAAGGGTATTCCCACTTCAATCCATTATCCTATATTAATGAGTGAGCAAGATGCCTTAAATGAAAATTTTGGTATAAAAAAAAGTCTTTTAAAAAATGTTTTCTCGAGAAAATTATTTAAGACTTTTCAGGTAAAAAATGCCCAAAATGTATGCAAAAGAGTTTTAAGTTTACCAATGCACCCAAACTTGAGTAAGGAAGATCAAGATTTAGTTATAAGTTCATTAATATCTATCCTAAACTAAAGTTAGCAAAAAATGATTATGGATAAATCTATAGAATTTAATGCCCTAAAAAAACTAATTGAGACCAAAAATGCTTACATAGGAATTATTGGATTAGGGTATGTTGGATTACCTTTAGCAATTACTTTTGCTGATTCAGGATTTGATGTTTTAGGAATAGATATTGATCAAAAGAAAGTAAAATTTTTAAATAATTGTCAAAGCTACATAAATCATATATCAAATAAAAAAATAGAGAAATTAATTAAATCTAACAAACTTGAAGTAACAAATGAATTCGAAAAAGTTAGTAGTTTAGATGCAATAATAATTTGCTTACCAACCCCTCTTAATAAACATAGAGAACCTGATTTAAGTTTCATAATAAATACGATGAAGTGCATTAAACCTTTTTTCAAAAAAGGGCAAATTTTAAGTCTTGAAAGTACTACCTATCCAGGCACCACCGAGGAGGAAATATTGCCCTTTATAAAAAATGCAGGTTTCTCTTTAGGGAATGACTATTTTCTGATCTACTCCCCAGAGAGAGAAGATCCAGGGAATAAAGAATTTAACACTACAAATATTCCGAAAATTGTAGGGGGAATAACAAATGATTGCAATCATATTGGCACATTGCTTTACTCAAAAATAACTAAAGAGGTTATTACAGTTAAAGACACTGCGACGGCAGAAATGACTAAGCTTTTAGAAAATATTCATAGAGCAATTAATATCGGATTAATGAATGAATTAAAACCTTTAGTAGAAAAAATGGGCGTGGATCTTTACTCCGTTATAAGAGCAGCCTCAACAAAACCATTTGGTTTTGTTCCATACTATCCAGGGCCCGGATTAGGAGGTCATTGTATCCCAATTGATCCCTTTTACCTAACTTGGAAGGCTAGAGAATATGGAATGCACACAAGATTTATTGAATTAGCCGGCGAGATTAATGCATCAATGCCTAAATATGTAGTAGATAAAATTTCTAATGCTTTAAATGAGAACGGTAAGCCAATTAAAAAAAGCAATATTTTGGTACTTGGAGTGAGTTATAAAAAAAATATTGATGACATGCGAGAATCGCCTTCTCTCGAAATTATAGAACTATTACAAAAGAAGAAAGCAAATGTAAGTTATAGCGATCCATTTTTTGATTCATTACCAAAAACAAGAAAATCAGCCATTGAATTAAATGGAATTGAAATAACAGCAGATAATTTAAGAAAATTTGATATTGTTGTTATTGCTACTGATCATGATTCTTTTGATTATGAATTAATCAAAAGAAACAGCAATCTAATTGTAGATACTCGTGGTAGATTTGATATAAATGAAAAAATAATTAGAGCTTAATTTGACATTTAAGAAAGAAAAAAAATTTTTAAATTATAAGTTAAAAATAGCAATAATTGGTTGTGGAAGAATTTCTAGAAATCATATCAATGCGATAGTTAATGAAAATCAAAGATGTGATTTAATTGCATTATGCGATCCTTCAAAAGAAAGAATCATAAATGCAAAGAATATATTTAAAGAAGCTTTAAAAAATAATAATCTTCCTTCAAAGACTATAAAAACTTATTATGATTTTGATTCACTTCTAGAAGATCACAAAAATAATAAAATAAAAATTGATTTAATTGTACTAGCCACTCCTAGCGGCCTTCATCCAATTCAAACGCAACTTGCAGCCAAAGCAAAAATTCATGTTTGCACTGAAAAACCAATGGCTATTAATTTAGAAGATGGTTATAAGATGGTCGAGATTTGCAAAAAATATAATGTCAAATTATTTGTTGTTAAACAAAACAGATTAAATAAAACTCTCCAAACTTTAAAAAAGATAGTTGAAGAAAAAAAATTAGGGAAAATAGCAATAGTTACAGTCAACGTATTTTGGCAAAGACCTCAAGAATATTATGATCAAGATGACTGGAGAGGCACTAGAAAACTTGATGGTGGAGCACTTTTAAATCAAGCTAGTCATTATGTTGATCTACTAGATTGGATAATAGGCCCTATAGAAGGTTTGAGTGCATCTATAGCAACTATAGGTAGATCAATAGAATCTGAAGATACTGCGGTAATGCAACTTAAATGGAAATCAGGAACGCTTGGGACAATGGCAGTTACAATGATAACTTATCCAAAAAATCTAGAAGGATCAATTACTATAATTGGCGATAAAGGCAGTATTAGACTTGGAGGAATTGCTGTAAATAAATTTGATTATTGTTATATCCAAGATGAAGATGATAGCTCTAATTTATTCAAATTAAACTATGAGACTGAAAGCGTTTATGGATATGGTCACTTTCTCTACTACAAAAATATTTTAGATGTTTTGTTAGATAATAAAGAAGCAATTTGCGATGGTTTTAGTGGTCTTTCAAGTATTGAAATTATTAATGCCGCCCATAAATCTTCTAAAGAGAAAAAATACATAACATTATCTTAGTTAAAGGTAGATAAGTGTAAATTCTAATTTTAAATAAATCCAAATCAATAAAAAAAGAATTATTCTTAAACCTTAGATTTAATTTTTATGAAATTTGAAATCACAATAGAAAATATAACAAGAAAATTTTCAATAAATCTAATAATAATTCCATTAATAATAATTTTGTCAGGTTTCAAACTATTTGGATACTCATTAACTTACTTAATATTTTTACCCTATTTTATTTTAAAGTATAAAAATTACATTTTAATTTTAAAAAATTCATCAATATTAACAAAGTTAATCTTTACATTCATAATTTATATTATTTTAATGTCAATCTTAGGATCATTATTTCTGGCAGACTTAAGGATTTTTTTGTATTGGGTACCTTTTTTTATTGTGCTATTTTTTGGTTATTTGCATAATAAAAATTTGCTTCATAATAATATTTTCTACAGAAAAAATTTAAATTATATACTTTATATAAGTGGATTAATTTATTTTATATTTTATCTAATAATGAATTTATTGAGCCTTAAGTTTTTTGGTAATGAATATGAAATACAAAATAATTTTTGGATTGGGAGTTCAGCTGCTTTTCATATAGCTTCAATTTTTTTATCTAATTTATATATTCTATGGCAGCAAAAAAACTTTAAGATAAATTCATATTATTTTTTAAGTTCAATACTTTTCACATTTGTTGTTTCTTTAAATAGTTCTAGACTTGGCTATTTATACCTTATTATTTTTTTCCTGATAACTATAATTAAGTGCCTCACAAAAAAACTATTTTTAAATATTCTAATTATTTTGACAGTAATTTCTAATACTTATTTTTATACATCTACATTAATTGCCTCTAACGAAAATGAGAATTTAAATCTTATAAATACATTTGGCAATATAACAAGGAGTGCTACTAGTTTAAATAAAGTATTTAATAGAGAAAGCAAAGTTAAATTATCAGGGGACGATGATAGAATTTTCGAACTGATGGTGGGAATAAAGAAATTCCAGAAAATAAATTCTCTTTCTAGGGTTTTTGGAACTGGTTGGTATTCCTCTCGCAAAACAATTAATAATGTAAGAGATGAAATAATTAATAATTATTCAAATAGATTAACTGAGTTTAAAGGTATAAAACCAAATTCTTCTTCATCTCTTCAAGGAATTGTTTCTTTGATTTTAGATACAGGAATTTTAGGAACAAGTTTTTTTGCTTTATTATATTTCCTTTCCTTTAAAAAAATAATAAGTACTACAAAAGATTTATCTCTTAAATTACTATTAATTTCAATGTTAGGAATGAATGCATTTTGTTTACTTATAGGTTACCCATTCGCTAATGTGGCTTATTGGCTTATCTTTCTACCAGGAGGTATATTTACTTTTAATCAAAACTTATTAGAAAATTAAATTTTTTTCAAATTTTAAAAAATATATATCTAAAAATCAAACAAAACCTATTCGATTAAAAATGAAAAAAAAATATTTAAAAAATATATTTGTTGATAATATTTATATAAAAAAAACGAAGTTATTAATATCTAGCTCTATATTTTCGAGGCTTATTACATTAATTTCTTTACCTATTATTACCAGAATTTATGATCCGGATAACTTTGGAGTTTATACGGCATTTGCATCGATAATTGCGATAATTAATCCAATAAGTACTTTTAGATATGAAAGAGCAATAGTAATAGCAAAAAATTCTAAAGAAGAAGAAACAATAGTTTTTGCCTCTATTGTATTTTCAATAATTACTTCAGTATTAATATTCTTTGGAATAATTATTATTCATAATTACTTTTTTAAATTTAGAAATTTTGTTGAAATATTAATATTTTTCCCTTTCGGAAGTATGTTAGTTGGTTTCTACCAACCTTTATATTATTTAGCGGTAAAAAGGAAAAAATTTAAATCAATTTCAATATCTAAACTTATTCAATCGATAGGATGCTTTTTCACTCAAATAATCTTTTCTTCAACGGGATCAATAGGCTTAATATTAGGCTTCATAATTTTAAACTCTTCAGGATTTGAATTTTCTTTATTTAAGATTTTAAAAATTAAATTAAAAAGATTTAGAAAAAATATATTAAGTATTCCAAAAATAGTTAAAAAATACAAGGACTTTGGATTCTATTTAACCCTATCAAGTATTATTGAATCTTTAGGAAATGAGTTTCCAAAAATAATAATTTTAAATGCGTTTGGTCAGGAAAGTTTAGGATTTCTTGGGTTATCAATTAGCCTTTATAACATACCAATATTTATATCTAATAATAGTTTAGGTACTTTTTTTATTGGCAATGTAAATAATTTATTTTTAAAAAATTCCTTAAAAAATGAAATCAAGCAAATAATAATAAATTTATTTGTTTTGGGTTTAATTGTTTGTTTAATTACAAATTTATTTGCACCATATTTAGTTAATTTATTTTTAACAGAAAAATGGATGCCTACTATTAATATAATAAGGATAATTAGTCCCTTATTTATTTGCGAATTAATAAGTAGTTCTATTAACTCAGCCTTCTATCCTTCTCGCAAATTAAAATTATCTTTTAGCTTCCAGGTTCTTATAAGCTCTCTAAAAATAATACCTTTATTAGTTGTAGTGGGATTAGATTATAATTTTAATATGAGTTTATCTATTTTTGTATTAGGTTCTTGCATAGGATATATTTTCCAAATTTACTCAATGATTAAAAATTCCATAAACTACAATAAATTCCTAACTAATTATTAATAGTTTTAATATAAAATTCTTTAAGCTTTTTATTGTTCAACTTACAATTATGCCAGATAAAAGTAAAATTACCTCCGACATTTTTACATTTATTTTTAAAGAAAAACATCTTCTGTATTGATTCAAAAAATATCTCATCATCTACTGTAGTATTAGTGATAAAAGAATCATCCATAAAAATTATTGGTCTTTCAACAAGATTTAAAATCTTATTTTTTAGTGGATCAAACAATTTATACTCCTTACATGTTCCGCATCTAAATCCAGGAGCATCATCAAAAAATAGTGAGCTATCAAATTTAATACCTGCTTCGATATATTGATAAGCAGTTTCAGGGAAAATAAATCTTAGATAATGCATTCTTGCTCCCCATTTGTTTTGTTTAATTGACAACTTTGAACATAAATTTTTAAGTTTTTTTAATTCAAAATATATTCCCTTACTCTTATTTATTGAGTTATAACTTGGATGCAAAAATATCTTATTACCATCTAAAGAGATCTTTTTTATTAAATTCTTTATTATCGGATTCTCAATTTTATAGCCAGTATCATATCTCCAATTTTCCTGTTCAACCATGAAATAAAAGTCTGTTTTAAGATTTAAAGATTTATTTACTTGAAGCAGCCAATCAAAACTATCATATGGATCTTTTACATTATGATTTAAAAAAGTTGAAAATAAATTAATTAAATTTCTAAAGGAAATATCATTTAAAAATGAACGAATATAGTTATATAAAATTCTTTTTTTAAATAGTAAACTAAACCTTCTAGGGTTGTCTACATCAATAGTTGGTGAAATCTTGAATTTTGTTTTTTTAATTTTTATTTCAGGAAAATTAAATGATATAGCTTCTGATAAAAATATAAACCACTCATCGACAATAGGTCTTATATGGTAATTATTTATAACGGAGTGAGAATAATTACTTTTAAATCTACCATGACTATCAAAAAATTTTGCTTCAGAATTTATTTCTTCGCATCTATTTAGCATCCAATAGGATAAACCTAAAATATCATAATTAATAGTAAATGAATTTTTATTATTAATAAATATTTGGTGATTAGTTAAATTAGAACCTGGGGCTGGCAAATGTGTAAATTGAGATCTAAACAAAGAATTTTTGATTTTAATAATCGGACATTCTAAATCTTTTTGATATCCAATTTTATAAAGTTTTTCATTAAATATAATTTTTATTTTTTTACTATATTGTTTAAATGATAATTCCCAAAAAATTTGATCATCATGGACTAGTTTAATTTTTATTAAGGAAGATATTCTTTCAGTAAGAAGAATGTTTAACCATTTTTCTAAGTTATCAGTTTGTTTTAAATTAATCATTTTTATCCACTTCTATTCCATTCAGGAACTAAATCAGAAATAATATTTAGTGTTTCCTCTAAATCAAAATTATTTATTGATTTTTCCAATAAATCCAATTTCGTTAATAATTCATTCAATGGTATAAATTTTTCTTTGGCTTTATAAATAAGTGGATGCACTGTAGATTCAGCTTTAGCATCAATAAGTAATTCCTCATACATCTTTTCTCCAGGTCTTAAACCAATCACTTTAATTTCAATATCACCCTTTGGATTTTTTTCGTCTTTAACAGTACGACCACTTAGCCTTATCATTTGTTTAGCTAGATCATAAATTTTTATTGGATCTCCCATATCTAATAAAAGAACATCACCCCCTTCTGCGATAGAACTTGCTTGAAGAACTAATTGAGAGGCTTCTTTTATAGTCATAAAATATCTTATAACTTTTTTATTAGTGAGAGTTAGAGGACCTCCATTCTCAATCTGTTTTTTAAATAAAGGTACAACTGAACCTGATGATGCTAATACATTTCCAAATCTAACAATTGAAAATTCAACATAATTTTTAGATATATTTTTATCCAAATACATATTATAATTTTCCGCGAAAGCTTGAAGAATCATCTCAGCAAGTCGCTTTGATGCACCCATTACATTAGAAGGTCTAACAGCTTTGTCAGTAGAAATAAGAGTTAATTTACCAACTCCAGAATTTTCGGCAGCCCTACAAATATTTAGTGTAGAAAAAACATTATTATAAATTCCTTGGATAGGATTTTTCTCAATAAGAGGAACATGTTTATAAGCAGCTGCATGAAAAACAGTATTAATTTGATATTTTTTAAAAAGGAATTTTGTAAATTGATAATCATTTACATTACCAAGAATTGGTACAACTTTAGTTCTTGAATTACTTCCGAAAGACTCTATAAGATTCTGCTCAAGATGATAGAGAGCTGGCTCACTTGAATCAACCAATAGAAGCAAACTTGGTCCTACATTTAAAATCTGTTTACTTAACTCTTTACCAATTGATCCGCCTGCACCAGTAACACATATATTTAAATTTAAAGTTGACCTCTCCATTAATTTTTTTGAAGGTTTTACAACTATTCTTCCAAGTAAGTCCTCAATCTCTATTGGTTTTAAGGAATCTATTTTAGATTTACCAGAGGCTAGACTTTCAATAGAGGGTACCTTCATAATAGGTATTTCATATTGCTGAATTAATTTAATAATCTCTTGGGACTTTTTTTTACTTATTGATGGAATAGCTAACAAAATCTGATCTAAATCTTTTTTAAGTGAAAAAATATCTTTTGGAGAAAATATGGGAATACCTAATAAGGTTCTATTCAATAATTTTGGGGAATCATCGAAGAAAGCTATAATTTTATGACTACCAGTAAGAATTAAAGAAGAAGCTAATTGTGCGCCTGCCTGTCCCGCGCCATATATTGCAACTTTATAGGTTTTATTAATATTATTTTTCCTCAGATAACTTATAAATAAATTTAATGTGGATTTAGTTATGATATTACTCAGAGTCAAAATCATCCAAAATAAAAGGTATATTTTTAAATTAGGTTTTGAAATAAATATGGATTGTGTTAATAAAAAAGTAAATAATAAAGTTGCTAAGTTTCCAAGACCTATAATATAAATATCTAATATCCTTATGTATCTTGTTATTGTTTTATATTGTCCGGTAAGATAATTAATTATTAATCCAATAGATAGTAAAATAATAAAATTAAACTCAATTTGATTTTCATTAAAAATTAAATTATTGATAGAGAGGAAATTTATAAAAATAAAGGAAAAAATAATTGCAAATATATCTAAAACTATTAAAAAAAATGTTTTAGAATAACGATCTAAATTTTCATAACTCTTTAGAGTAAAATTTAATAATTGTAAAAAGGGAAATTTATTTTTTATTTTTTTATAATTTTTCATAAATCCTTAACTGATAATTTCTTGGTAATTAGAAAAATAAACATTATTAGCATCATTAATTTTTAAAAAGGAATCATTTTCAAATTTTTTTGATAAATTATGAGTTGACATAATAACGAGCCTATCTTTAGAAATCTCTTTAATTATTTCAAAGATCTTGTTTTCAACTTTGTTATCTAAAGCACTTGTTGGCTCATCTAATATTAAAATATCGGGATTAAAATAAATTGCTCTTGCAATCGCAATCCTTTGTTTTTGGCCCCCAGATAGATTTTTTCCGTTTTCCCCAATGATAGTTTTCAATTTATCTGGAAGTTTATTTATAAACGAGAGCATTTGAACATCATTTAAAACTTTACTAACTTTTCTTAAATCAATTTCATCTTGATTTAAACCAAATGCAACATTAGAAATTACATCAGAATTATATAAATTAAAATTTTGATGTAAATACGAAATCTTAATTTTTTTATGAAATTTTTTATTTTTACTATAAAAATAAATTTTACCTTTACTAGGTTTTATTAAACCTAAAATTAAATCTAACATTGTGCTTTTTCCTATACCACTAGATCCAGTTAATATAAGCAATCCTTTATTTTTGAATTTTAAAGATAGGTCATTAAATAATGTAATTTTCTTATCATTTTGATAATAAGAATAAGAAACATTTTTAAATTCAATAGAGTTCTGATTACAGTATTTGGTTACATTTATTTCCTGAACTTTTTCTGCTTCAAATTTTAATTCTTTGAAAATATTTTTTATTATCCTTTCCCCGAATTTAAGGCTTCCTAAACCATGAAATATTGAACTTAGAATAGGTTGTGATTTATAAGCTCCGAATGCAAATGTTCCAATAATAGGTAACTGTCCTAAAGAATTTGTACTACTTTCTGCATTAATTATCATAATAATAGTAACTAACATTAAACCTGAAAAAGCTATAAATTCTAATAAATACTTTGGAGAAACTTCTAAAGTTGAATAACTTGATAGTGCTTTTGCAAATTTCCTAGAAGGTACTTTAAACCTATTTGTAAAAAAATCTTCTGAATTATATATTTTTATATCCTTAAATGCTCTAAAAGCTTCTGTAGCAAATTTAAATCGCAATTCATTTGCAGTGCTGGATAAATTTCCAAAATTTGCGAGTGGTTTCTTAACTAAAAGGAAAAAACAAAAATAAAAAATTATAATAAAACTTACAGAAATTAAAGATCCAATTGGACTTGAATAGATTAAAAATCCAAAAATTAAAATAAATACAATAACCCCAGATATCAAAAGTACTGCAGGTCTAAAAACATATACGATAAATTGATCTACTTCAGATAGTAAAACTTTAGCTATCTCTGAAGTATCTTTAGAAAGTAGTTCTGCATAACTCTTATTCAAATATTTATCTAAAATTCTAAAAGATAAATTATGTCTCACTCCCTCAACGAATCTATTAATTTGAAGTATTGTAAAGATCCTAAATATAGTAGTAATTAAGAAAATTAAAGCTGAAGTTAATACAAAAAAAATAGAAAAAATTTTAGGATCCCAATAATTAGAAAAACCAATTGAACTTATAATTAAAGAGAACTTTTGAATTACTATATCATTGGAAGTAAAAAGACTTAATACAGGAACTACAGATGCTATTGTCACTACATCTAATAATCCCATTAATATATTTAGAAGGATTATATATTTGAAATTCTTTCGATATTTGCTATCTAAGAATGAATATATTGTTCTAAGTAGATTAAGGATTTGGAACATATATTACAAAGTTTTTCACATCAATCATCCTAATTATATTATTGTAATTAATTAAGTTTGAATAAATCTTTACACTATGTTCGTTTAAAAATTGAAATGATTTACTTTAGATTATTAGTTAAATAGTTAATTCAAATATTAATAAATTAGATAATCACAATCATTTTTTAAATACAAAATTGTAAGCAATAAAAATATTTTTCTTAATATCTTTAATATGAATTAATAAGTTAAGTTATATAATTAGATTAAGTCATTCTCTTTCTGAAAAACATTCTCCTTTGAAATATAAAATAAATTAAGTTAGATTATGAAAGTTTTAATTTTTCAAAGTGGTGAACCATTGCATATAGATCCTAATAATAGGCCTATGAGGGGAATTAATTTAGCTAACAAATTTGTAGAAAAAGGGCATAAAGTTTTAGTAATATCTTCTAGATTTGATCATTATAGAAAAAAGAAAAGAGTATGCAAAAGTCTTATTAGAGTAAATCAAAATTTAGAAATTTTACTTTTAAATTCTCCTGGATATAAAAAAAATATTAGCATCGCGCGATTATGGGATCATGCATTTCTAGCATTAAATCTTTTACATAAACTATTATCAAAAAAAATACCTAAACAAGATTTATTTATTCTTGGATTTCCACCTATAGAGACATCCTTTGTTCTGATTTTATGGTCAAAATTAAAAAAAATTCCAGCCATAATCGATATAAAAGATTTATGGCCAGAGATATTTATTTCGAGACTGCCCCAAAAAATATCCATGATAGTAAAAATCCTAATATATCCCTATAAGCTTATGAGCATCTATGCAATTAAAAATGCGGATATAACTTCATCAATTAGTCCATCATTTTTAAATTGGTCACAAAAGTATTCAAAAAGGATTTCCAAACAAAATGATTTTGTTGCTCCATTAGTATCTCCAATAATAAATTTGTCATCGGAAGAAATTAATTCAAGTTTAAATTGGTGGAAGACAAAAGGGATCAATTTTAATAATAAAACAACTTTTTGCTTCATTGGAACTTTATCTATAGCATATGACTTTAAAGAGATTTCAAAAGCAGTTAAATTATTAGAGAAGAAGAACAAATTTTTTCAAATTATAATTTGTGGGGAGGGAACAGTCGCAAAAGAAATAAAATTTTTATTCAAAAATTGCCAGAATGTCTATTTCCCAGGATGGGTTGATTCTAATAATGCATTTGTTCTAAGAAAATATTCTCGAGCATCAATTGCTCCTTACATAAATACTGAAGACTTCATGAAAAGCATTCCCAATAAAATTATTGATAGCTTAAGTTATAAACTTCCAATCATTTCAACTTTAAAAGGTGAAGTCAAAAATTTATTAAAAAAAGATGAATGCGGTATATACATAGAAAATAATTATCTAAGCTGGGAAAGGGCTTTTGAAAATATTATTTTTTCTGATAAAATTCATAAAAAATTAAAAGATAATTGTGAAAAAATATTTTTAGAAAAATTTGAATTTAATAAAAACTACAATAGATTTTTAATAAATTCTGAAAAATTAGTTTACTTTAAAAGTTTATAATCTTGATATTCTTTAAAAGTATTTAATCTATTTTGGAATTTTAGCTAAGCAAGATTGAATTATAAATATTTATAATCTTATCCATTTGTTTTGTATAAGAATTAGAGTCTATTATCTTTTGTCTTGCACGTTTAGATATCAAAATACTTTTTGGAATATCTTTAACCGATTTTAATATTAATCTACTAAGTTCTTCGTAATCGCCATTATTAAAAAGATAACCATTTATTCCATTGCTAATCCAAATGTGGTTATCGGAATTATTTGAAATTATTACTAATTTCTGACAAGCCATCGCTTCAGAAGTACAACCAGCAATTCCTCCATCACTTAAAGAACAAGAGACATAAATATCAGAGAGATTAATTTCATCTCTTAGATCCTTTTGAGATAATTGACCAAGAAAATTAACTTTATCTGAAATATTCAACTTTCTTGAGTATTCCTCAAGTTCTAATTTCTTTGGTCCAGAACCAATTACTTTAAATTCAAAACTACTATTTTTATCTGAAACCAATTTAACAGCTTTTAAAAATGTCTTTAAATCATAATGATCGTGTAATCCTCTCGTATGAATTACTACATATTTTTGACTTTGGAAACAATCATGATTAGGAGAAAAAAATTCTATATCAGTACCATATGGAACATATTGAAACTTTTTTTCTTTTAATCCAAAATTTTTAAGAAAATTAAAATGATGGTATGCATCACTTATTACTAGAGTACTTCTTTTAATAAGATATCTTAACCAAAATTTCTTTAAAAAATTTTTATTACTAAAAACCAAATCTGAACCCCATGTATTTATTATCAAACGACTTTTATTACTTAAAAATAATAAATACAATGAATGAAATCCGACATAATGTATATGAACAATTTCTGGTCTAAAAAAACACAAGATTTTAATAATACGCAGTGAATTATAAAAAAAGTTTATTTTGATATTAATAAAATTTATCTTATTTTCCATTTCATATTTACTAGGGTTTAGTGAAAACCAAGTCACCTTAAAATTACTTTTTCTTGCAATATAGTTAATCCATTTATGACTATGAATACTTCTTGCATCCGCAATAAAAAGAATTCTGCTCATTTTATTGTTTAAAGTTATATTTAAATATGTACAACTTAAGATTATTTTGAGAACTTATATTAATTAAACTTTGAGATAATGTAATAATAAATTTTTAAAGAAATGCATAATAATTTTGATTTAAATGATTTGTCGAATCCCAATAATTTTTGTGACCCTTTAGTTTTTAGTGATAAAGAATCAAAAATATATTTAAGTCATTTAAAAAGTCTTTTAAAAATAAGATTAGTTGAAGATAAAATTGCTTATCACAAAAAAATAGGAGATATAGGAGGACCTGTGCATCTAGGAGCTGGGCAGGAGGCTATTGCAGTTGGAATATCCCAGAACTTAAAGAAAGGTGATAAAGTTTTTGGTGCGCACAGATCACATGCACATATTTTAAGTTTAGGCTCAGATATAAGAAGACTTTTTTCTGAAATCCTAGGCAAAAAAACAGGGCTTTCAAATGGGATGGGGGGATCAATGCATTTGCAAGATCTAGAAAAAGGTTTTTACGGATCTGTTCCAATAGTTTCTGGAACAATCCCTATTGCCGTTGGTTCAGCTTTAGCTTCAAAACTAAAATCAGAAAAAAATGTGTCAATATCTTACTTTGGCGATGGAGCAGTTGAAGAGGGCGTATTTCATGAGTCTCTTAACTTGGCAAAAATATTAGATTGCCCAATAATTTTTGTTTGCGAAAACAATCTTTTTTCCAGTCACATGCACATAAGTAAAAGGCAGCCTTTTAGCTCTCAATCCAGATTTGCAATATCAAATGGAATTCCTCACAGAACTATTGATGGGAATAACATTAAGGAATGCATAAAAACAGCTTCCGAATTGATAGAAATTTCTAGAAACGAATGCGTTCCAACATTTATTGAAGCAGTTACTTTTAGATTGTATGGGCATGTAGATTGGCGAGAAGATATTGATGTAGGAGTAAATAGATCCAAAAAAGATTTGGATTTATGGAAAAAACGAGATCCAATTCAAAGAGTTAAATATGGATTAATGCAAGCAGAAATATTAAACGAAGAAGAATATCAGAAAATTCATAATTCTATCAAAATTGAAATTGATAACTTATGGACTTTAGCCATCAAGGATGATTATCCTGATTTTAAGGAATCTAATAACTACATATATTACGAATAAAATGAAACAAATAGAATTTAAATACTCAGAGGCAATTCAACATGGGTTTGACTATCTTTTAAAGAACCATAATGATGTCTTTGTAATAGGACAAGGTTTATGGAGTCCTTGGTATGTTGGAAATACGATGAAAGACTTAGAAAAGAAATATGGTTTAAACAGAATAATTGATACTCCAGTATCAGAGTCTGCATGTACAGGCGCAGCACTAGGGGCATCTATATCTGGAATGAGGCCTATAATTGTTCATCCTAGAATGGACTTTATGCTTTATGCGATGGATGCAATAGTTAATGAAGCAGCAAAATGGGCTTACATTTTTGGAGGCAAGTCCAATCCAAAGTTGACCATAAGATCTATTATTAATAGAGGCGGTGAGCAAGGAGCTCAGCACTCTCAAGCCCTGCATAGTTGGTTTGCTCATATTCCAGGACTTCGAGTAGTTATGCCTTATAGTGTGAAAGATGCAAGAGATTTACTAATCTCTTCTGTTTTATCCAACGATCCAGTCTTATATATTGATGATAGATGGTTATATGATAAAAAAGAATTTCTTAAACCTATTAAGGTAGAAAAAATAAATGATATAAAACCTCAAATAATTTCATATGGTAAAGATATCACGCTGATCGGAGCAGGTTATTCAGTTCATCTTGCAAAGGAAGCAAGCAAAAAACTTTTAAAAGAGCATATTAGTTGTGAAGTAATTGATTTAAGAGTTTTAAATCCCTTTGATACAAAATTAATTTGTGAATCAGTCTCTAAGACAGGATTGTGCATTGCAATCGATGGGGGATGGAAAACTTGCGGTTTATCTTCAGAGATAATAGCTTCAGTTATGGAAAAAGTACCATTGAATAAACTAAAAAATAATCCAATAAGAATTACTCTTGCAGATACTCCAGCACCAACAGCTTCAAATCTCGAATTGCAATACTATCCAAATGTTGGAAAGATTGTAGAATCAGTTAGATCTTTATTAAATAGATAATAGTTAAAATTAATGGCTTCATCTCCAAGAAAAATTCCATTTTTTGAATATCCAAGATTATATCTTGATGAAAAAAAAGAGATAATGTCAATTTTTGATGAAATCTCCAGCAGGGGCGCCTTTATACTTCAGAAAGATGTTACAGAATTCGAGGAGAATCTATCCAAATATACTGGTGCAAATTATGCAATTGGAGTAGGTAATGCAACTGATGGCCTTGAAATTGCTTGGATGGCTTTAAAAATAAAACCTGGAGATGAAATAATCTGCTGTTCCCATACTATGCTAGCAACTGCTTCAGCTATAAAGATTGCGGGAGGAAGTCCGATACCGGTTGAACTTGGTTACGATAATTTGATTGACCCAAAGGCTGTAGAGGATGCAATTACCTCTAATACTGTAGGGATAATGCCAACTCAATTAAATGGTAGAACATGCAATATGGAAGAGATAATGCAGATAGCTGATAAATATAAACTTTTCGTAGTGGAGGATGCCGCGCAAGCTCTTGGTTCAAAATTCAAAGGAAAACATGCCGGGACTTTTGGTAATGCATCAGCCATAAGTTTTTATCCTGCAAAAGTACTTGGTTGCTTTGGTGATGGAGGGGGGCTTCTTACTAATGAATATGATTTATTTGATAAAATGTATCAATTACATGATCATGGTAGAGATAAAAATGGCGAACAAAAGTCATGGGGTAGAAATAGTAGGCTAGATAATATACAGGCTGCAATAATCAATTACAAACTTAAAAAATATGATTTAGTCATAGAAAGAAGAAGACAGGTTGCAAAAATTTATAACGATCTTTTAGAAGATGTGAAAGAATTAAAATTACCTCCCTCACCTGATTCTGACTCCAATCATTTTGATGTTTATCAAAATTATGAAATAGAAGCAGAGAATAGAAATGAATTAAAGAAACATCTCAATTCAGCAGGGATTGGGACCTTAATACAATGGGGAGGAAAAGGAATACATCAATGGGAGAATCTAGGATTAGGCAAATGTCTCCCAAAAGTTGAAAATTTTTTTGATAAATGCATCATGCTTCCAATGAATATTTTCATTTCGGATGAAGATATTTTTTATATATGTGAACAGATAAAGATCTTTTATTCGAATTAAAAATATGAAGAGAATCTTAGATATTTTTGGATCAATATTTGGGTTATTAATATTCTCTCCTATTTTATTGATAACAATTTTTTTGATATGGTTGGAAGATAAAAAATCTCCTTTCTACATAGCAGAGAGAGTTGGGGTAAAAGGTAAATTATTCAAAATGATTAAACTAAGATCAATGGTAATAAATGCATATAAAACCGGAGTTGATTCAACCTCAGAATCAGATTCACGAATAACATCAATGGGCAAATTTATAAGAAAATATAAACTAGATGAATTGTCACAACTTTTGAATGTTCTCCTTGGAGATATGAGTCTTGTTGGTCCAAGACCAAATGTGCAAAATGAAACTAATATCTATACAAAATTAGAAAAGAATTTATTAAATATAAAACCAGGAATAACAGATTTTTCTTCAATTATTTTTTCAGATGAATCAAAAATATTGAAGCATTATAAAGATCCTGATCTTGCTTATAATCAGCTAATAAGACCTTGGAAAAGTAGACTTGGATTATTTTATGTTGAAAATAATAATATTTTAATTGATTTATCAATTATATTAATAACAATAATTGGTATCACATCTAGAAGAATCTCCTTACTTTTAGTTTCAAATCTTTTAAAAATACTGAAGGCCAATAAAAACTTGATAGAAATTTCAAGTAGGAGGAAAAAATTAACGCCTTTTGCTCCTCCAGGAGCAGATAACGTTGTAAAAAATAGAAATTTATAATTTTTTCAGCTTAATTATTTATATAATTTATAAAAAACAAATATTTTTAAAACTTTATTTGATCTGTTGGAAATCGTTTTTCAATTTTTTTGAATCAAAAATTTTAATGAAAATCTTTTTCATAAAAAGATAGATCCTTTTTTAAAATACTTTGATAATGAATAAAGGGATATAAAGAAGCCCATACAATTTTGAATAAATAAACTGGAGAATAAATTTTATTTTTCAGAGCATGGAGTAAATTATAAATAAGGTGACCAATCCGTGATTTTAAGAATATATAAACATTCATATAACTTTTTTTAAAAAGCAAAATAAATATATAAAAGTCATAAACTTCTATTTGATAGATTAAAGATAATTTAGGAATTCTTCCTTCATCAGTTTGAATATTTTCATATTTAGCTTCACTTGTATAAATCATAGTTCCTTCTTTATTAATAAAAAGACTATAAGAAAGAAATAAATATTCGTTATTAGAGTATGTTATGAATTCATTTGGGAAAGAATATTTTTCAAATATTTTTTTCTTGAATACACCAGCACATGTTGATATCCATTCAGTTTCTAAACAAAAATTTTTTTTAACATCAGGATGACCGACTGCTAAAGAAGGCGAAACTAATGGATAATCTTGGTTCAATAATGTTGATGTTTCAAAAAATTGTTCAAAAATATTTAGAAATTTTTTATATAAAGGTAAATTTTTCCTTTTTTGCTCTGAAATTAAAAATGACTGATCAGTCCCTTGAACTGCAATTACATCAAGATTTTTTTCGAAAATATTAATAATCCTACTATAGTAATCAGGATAAACTATTACATCGCTATCTAGAAAAGCTATTAAATCTCCCTTAGCATGTCTAACACCAATATTTCTGGCAATGGCTCCGCTATTTTTATTTGACTTAATTAAATTTATAGGAATGATTTCATCACAAAATAATTTTATGACTTGATTTAATCTCCTAGAATCTAATGAGTTTGTATTATTATCAACCACTATAATTTCTAAAGGGGCTATTAGTTGATTAAATATTGATTGAAGACTTTTCTTTATAAGATGGTTTCTCTTATATGCAGGGATCACAATGGAATATTTATACATAGTCTTTTTAATTTCCTTACAGCTTCCTGTTAAGTATAAGTTAAGGTTATTTTAGAATTTACCTAAAAAATATTCAGTTATGTAAAAAAATCTTTTTAAAAGTTATTTCTTCTAAGTTTTTTATCTTATATACTTTAGCACCTTTTTTCTCTAATATTTTTATTAGTTCCTCTTGATTTAGCAAAATTTTATTAATATAATTTTTAAAAATTTTATATTGAGATTTAGAAAATCTTATCTTTTTACCAGTAACTTGATCTTTCTCAATCCTATTAATTGCAACTTCTATTGGTGTATCTAAAACTATAAACTTAATTAATTTTTTCTTGCTTAGATTTAATAATAAAGTAATTAAGTTTTCTTTTTGATTAAATTCGAGATTCAAAAAAGGTATTAAATGAAATTCACCTTCCCAAAGATAAGCTGCATTGCCCTTATTAAATAATTCAAAAAGCCTTGCTGAATAACAATACCAAAATGATCGCAATTCCGATATAAATATTTCATCTTTAAGGAATAAACCATTAATAATTTTAGGAAAGAATATTTTTAACAATTCAAAACTATAAATTGGGGTTCTTAGTAAATTAAAGAAATTCATAGAAGATCTTGTCAATTTATTTAGCTTAAAAAAATCATTTGTAGTTTTAAAATATACCTTTTCTTTTAAATCATTCTTTAAATAATTAATTGCTGTTGATTTGCCAGATCCCCAAATACCTATTAATTCTACCCAAGTATCATTTTGTATAAAATTATTTTTTTTCATAACTTATTTCAATCAAGAATAACCTCTTAAAAAATTTATATTTTTTAATGGCTAACCAAATTTATAATTTCTAACCTTATTCTAGTTTTAAGATGAGGAATTATTTCACTAAACTTATTTCTTTTTATATTAAATTTAGAATAGTTTTTTATAATCAAATCTTGATTGCTATAGTATGACAATTTTTCTGGCATGCATATTTGTATATAATCTAATGATTCTTTGTAGTTATCAGAAGAGTGGATAAAGCTAGGTCCATGTTTGTCTATTTTTTTTCTTAGATTTACTTTAACACCAGAAAATCCTTCAGGCCTTGATCCAAAACAATCCCATAATAAGTAAATCTTTCCTGGATAAAAATCTGACTCCTCCATATTTTTGCTTAAAGAATCATTCCACACGCCTCCTCTAATGTCAGTAATCGCTTTTGATTGTATGTCTTTAGATAAAGATCTTTCATCTAAAATTTTTAATTTCTGCCTTTTACATTCTTTTAATAAATCTTGCTCCTCTTTAGTTCCAATACAAACATTTTTAAGGACTAAAACATACAAAGGAACTTTAGATTTTTCTTTCTTAATATGATATCTAAAAACCCATTCGTTCCATTCCGATATTTTTGTTAAGGTATCTATTGCAGGTCTCCATCCAACCTCAAACATAAAATCATCCAGTTCCTCAAGAGTATCTCCAAGATTTATATTTAAATTTTTATTTAGTTCACTAATCTCGCGAAGATATTTATTATTTAAATAATCTGTCTTATTTTTAATTATAAAAATAGAAGGAATTCCACTCATAAAGCCCTTATGATATAAAACGTGATAAATAAGAAGTAATAGTGAATCGTAATCATTAGGGACTCTAGAATTCCCTGGTCCAACTATTGCTCTTTTTAAAATTAACTTTGCTTTATGAGGTGGGAAATATGGCATACCATAATAATCCAAACCAATATCTGTATAAATATCAATATTAATATCACCAGAATTAAGATTCAAAAAATTTATTACTTTATCTACACTATTTTTATCAACTAATAAATCCAAATCACTATTATCAGAAGACAAGTTTGGAAGGAATCTATAAAACCTTGGTACTAAATAAGATATTTTTTCTTTTGAAAGATAATTTAGCAACCCATCAATTCCAATTGCATTAGATAAGCTAAGGGAGTTGGTTTTTACTTCCAAATTCTCTATTAATATCCATGGTATCTTTTTTGAAGAAATAGTTAACCAAATTATTCCTTTGATTTTAATTTCATTACTAATTTTTCTTCTTAATAGTCCAATAAAAATATAAAAATAATATTCAAAATATCTTAAAGATATAAAAACAAATCTTGAATTCTTTGGATAACCTATGCAAGTTGATTTTACAGAATCCTGATCAAGAAATACTACATCACCATCACCATAAGAAACACATTTGTATCCATAATATTCTTTTGCATTTAAAAAATTTAAATTATTAATTCTATTTAAATGATTATTTTTAAAAAAAATATTAATTCTAAAATTTTTAGATTTTTCAATTTCTCTGGGTAAGTCTTTGTAAGAATATCCATAAATTGAAATGATACCTTTTTTAAAAATATTATTTAAATTAATCATTTTAATATTATATAGACTTATATTTGAGATAATTTTATATTTAATAAATTTTTAAATACCCTTTATAGAATCTAATCCAAAAAACTGTAGAGGTAATATCTATTATTTTTAATAATTACTCTTTAGAAATACTAGATAGTAATATCTAATAAATTAATACAAATTAATTAAATGCTTTTAGTAACTCTAAAAAGATTGTTAACTAATTCCCTGAAGAGAATTAAATCTCTTCTTAATCCAAAACTAAACGATTACGTAGAACAATTTCTTTGGAAATATAAGCATATAATAATTCCTAAAAGAATGAAAGATTTTGGAGAACATCGAGGTATAAGAAGAGAACAATTAGTTAATTTAATAAAATCAAAAAAAGAGTTCAAAAATTTGCTTGAATTAGGATGCGGTAATGGCATAAATATCGAAATCCTTTCAAAAGAAATCAAAAATTCTCAATTTCATGGAATAGATATAAATAAAAAAGTAATTATTGAGAATCAAAAGAGAGCAATTAGAAATAATAATTGTAAATTTTATTTTATGAATATAAATAATATGAATTTATTTAAGACCAATTCCTTTGACTATGTTTTGACAGATAGTGTTTTGATTTACCATAGTCCTGAAAAGGTTTTAAAAATCCTGAATGAATTGAAAAGAATTGCCTCAAAAGGAATAATATTAAGAGAGCAATGCTCAGAAAAAACTAAATACCTAGATCATTGGATACACAACTACCGCAAATTAATAAAGGAAATAGGAATTCAAAATTACAAATTTTTAAAAACTTATGGACAAGAAGGTCTTTGGAATCAATATGGCTACATAATTGATATTGAATTATAAAATATAAAATCTAAAATCTAAAATTTTAATATCTATTATTTTTTTAAAATTTGTTTATTTTTAGAATTAATAATTAAAAAATTTCTTTAGAAATCAACTTTGTGAACTTCTTGCCAAACTGACAAATTAAATAATCGCCATTTTTCATTACTGTTCATCTTAAACCATCCATCTCTAATTTTCTTTAGATCTGCGATAGATTTCATAAATTCAGAATTAGTAATTTTTGATAACATTTCTTTAGATAATTTTTGGCTCCATTCAGATTGTGGAGCATCATACCCATATTTAGATTTCCTCCAGGCTAAATTTTTATCAATTAAATTTAAATTTCTTAATGGATATTTTGTCCATCCTTCTTTAATTTTTGATTCAGGTTTCAAATTTAAACAATATTCAACCAGGCGATAATCTAAAAAGGGTATCCTAGCCTCTATGGAATTTGCCATAGAGTTTCTATCTTCAGTTCGCAAAAGTTGGGGAAGAGTTATTTTCTCTATTTCTAAAATCTGCGCATCATCTAAGTTATCTTTTGTTCTAGCTATTTCCCCATACAGTTTTCTGACAGGATCGATTGACAAATTAATACATTGCATTCGTTTTCTCATATATCTGCTCCTAAGTGAACCACATGGGTATCCAAAAAAATACTTCAAAAATGAATAAATATTGATTTCATAATTATTTTTTATGTACTGGTTACTTTCTTTTAAAAATTTGAAAATACCCTCTTTCCTCAAGAGATAGAAAAAGTAAGGAAAAATTAATCGAGAATATCCCAAAAATATTTCATCTGCCCCCTGACCATCAAGCATCACTTTACAATCTAACTCCTTTGCCCTATTCATAACAAAATACTGCATAAAAATATTTTGGGAAGCGAAAGGCTCATCTTGATAAAAAATTATTTCCTTAATACTATTATTAAAATCATAGAATTTAGGCTCTACCAAATTCAAATTACATAATGATTTTTTGACTGCTTCAATAGCAAAACTTGATTCGTCTACTAATGGATCAGTTGATTTTGCATGTATTGCAATGAATTCTCCATCATTTATCATTTTTTGATAATTTCTTACTGCTAAGGAAACTAGAGAAGAACTATCAATTCCTCCAGATAAAGCAGTCCCTACATTTACATCACTTCTTAACCTTAATTGCAAAGAACTATTTAAAATAGAATATAACTCCTCAGGATCAGCATTTTTTTTACTTAAATATATTTTATTCTTTAAACTATACCAGCGATCTATGATCCTAGATCCATTTTTTTTAATTAATAATGAATGTCCCTTATCAAGTGAATAGATTCCATCATAAAAACTTTCATTAGATGAATTAGTACAACCTGTATATATATAAATTGAAATTTCTTTCTTATTACATTTTTTTCCAATACCTATTGCTCTAAGTTGTTTTATTTCAGAACCAAAATAAAAATTATTTGACTTCAAACCCCAATAAAAAGGTTTTATGCCAAAACGATCTCTAGAACAAAAAAGCTCTTTTTTCTTCCTGTCCCAAATAGCAAATGCCCACATTCCGTTAAACATGTTTTGAGCATCACTACCCCAATGAGCATATGCTTTAATTAAGACTTCTGAATCAGAATTAGTTTGAAAATCGTATCCTAGTAATGATAATTTCTTTTTTATTTCGAGATAGTTATAAATTTCTCCATTAAAAACTAATACATACCTGTCTTTATAAAAAAAAGGCTGATTTGCATTTTGACTCAAATCTATGATTGAAAGCCTTCTATGTGCTAATGCTAAATTATCTTCAAAAAAATATCCCTCAGCATCGGGACCTCTATGAATTACAGCTTTATTCATTATTCTTATATCTTTTTCAAATATTTTTTCATCTTTTAATGATAATATCCCAGCAATTCCGCACATAAAATCCCAGATATTAAAATAATATCCTACAGCAAAAATAAACTAATACTTATAAAAAATATATTTAAAGTCAATAATTATTAATTAAAAATATTTAAAATAAATTCTTTTTCTAAATTTTCAAATTATTTTATAAACCTGAAAAATTATTCGATAAGTTATTATTATCTAAACAGTAAAAAAAAGGAATTGAAAAGAATCGAAAAAGATCAACAAAAGGAATTTGAAAGATACACAAAAAGAGCATTAAAAAAATTAACCGATAAAAAAAAAATCTTAGATATTAAACTAAATGATTCTCTTATAAATAAACCATATAAAGAAACCTATTTTAAATTAATTAAACAAAGAAGAAATGAAAACCATAAAGTTTTAGAAATTTGTTCAGGAGAAGGTGAATGTAGTGAACCAATTCTAGAAAACTTCAAAAATATTGTTTTCACAGACATCTCTGGGGCTTCTTTAGAGGTAATGAAAATAAAATTCAAAGATTATCTAACTAGTTCTATAAGATTTATAAAGTGTAATATGGAATCATTACCTTTTGAAAAAGATGAATTTGATATAATTTTTTGCGCTGGTGGCCTGAGTTATGGAAATAATTTTCAAGTTTTAAATGAAATTTATAGAGTTCTGAAGAATAAGGGTGTTTTTATAGTTATAGATTCTCTAAATGAAAATCCAATATATAAAATCAATAGATATCTACATTTTATAAAAGGTAATAGAACAAAAAGTACTTTGAAAAGAATGCCAAATTTTAGACTACTGAAAAAATACAAATACAAGTTTGGATCAACATTAATAATATTTTCAGGCGCATTAATATGGATACTGCACCCTTTATCTAAATTTATTGGTTACTCTAACTCTAGAAAAATATCCGATCTTTTTGATAACCTTCTTCCAAATTGGATGTCTTTTAAATTTGTTATGGTTGCAAAAAAAGTTAAATGAATAGTTGTTATTTAAATTTTTTTTTAAATTCAACTTATAAAAAACAATTTAAGATACAAAATTATTTTGATTCTTAACTAAAAGAAAAATATCATTTTTAGCAAATATTTTTAAACAGTTTGTTTGGCTTACCAAAGGTAATCTAAATTTTAATTTTTTAAGGTATATTTTCTTTTAACAAGGGATTCAACAAAGAAATATTATTTTTAATAATTAAGCAAATTTTTTAAACAGAATAATTTAGTTTATTATTAAAAAACACCTTAAATTAAAATATAAAAGTTTATACACTCTCTTGAAAAAGTTTAATAGGCTAGAAATAAAAAAAATTTGCTGCATAGGAGCAGGTTATGTAGGTGGACCTACAATGGTTGTTTTTGCCGATAAGTGTCCACTTATTAATTTTTATGTAGTTGATATTAATAAAGAAAAAATAAATGCTTGGAATAATGAAGATTTAACTAAGTTACCCGTTTATGAACCAGGACTAGATAATTTAGTAAAAAAATGTAGAGGTAAAAACTTATTTTTTTCAACAGACATAGAGAAAAATATTGCTACTTCGGATATAGTTTTTATTTCTGTAAATACTCCTACAAAAACAAAGGGAATAGGAGCTGGTAAAGCTAGTAATTTAATGTATGTTGAAGAATGTGCAAGACAAGTTGCAAAACACGCAAAAAATCATACGATAGTTGTTGAAAAAAGTACTTTACCTGTGAGAACAGCTGAAGTTATTAAAACAATTCTTCAAGAGGCTCAAAATAATAGAGATAATAAACATAACATGCCTACATTTGATGTCTTATCAAATCCAGAATTCCTATCGGAAGGTTCCGCAATAAAGGATTTAAATGAGCCTGATAGAGTATTAATTGGCGGCGAGAGTGAGGAGGCAATTGATTTACTTAGTAAAATTTACAAAAATTGGGTGCCAAAAGAAAGAATTTTGCATACTAATATATGGAGCAGTGAACTAGCAAAATTAACAGCCAATGCTTTTTTGGCTCAAAGAATAAGTTCTATAAATTCAATAGCAGCATTATGCGAATCTACAGGAGCAGATATTCGTGAAGTTTCAAGAGCTATTGGGAGTGATAAAAGGATAGGTTCAAAATTTCTGGACTCAGGTCCAGGCTTTGGAGGTAGCTGTTTTAAAAAAGACATTCTGAATCTTGTATATTTATCAAATCATTTTGGATTGCCAGAAGTTGCCGATTTTTGGGAAGGAGTAGTTGAAATGAATAATTGGCATCAACATAGAATTTCTAAATTAATAGTACAGAAACTTTTTGGAACTATTTCGGAGAAAAAAATTGTAATTCTTGGTTTCGCTTTCAAAGCTAATACTAACGATACTAGGGAATCTGCAGCGATACAAATATGTAGAGATCTTCTTGAAGAAGGTGCAGAGTTAATTATCCATGACCCAATTGTGGATAAAGGACAAATTCAACTAAATCTAGACAATGATAAAACTTTAACTGAAAGAGATAAAAATCATGAAAATAATTATGAATATCAAGGTTCTTGGAATTTTACAAATCAATTAAATACCGTTTTCGATGATGCACATGCAGTAGTTATTTTGACAGAATGGGAAGAATATTCAGATTTAAATTGGATAAGTATTTCAAAAAAAATGCAGAAACCTGCTTGGATTTTTGACTCTAGATTAATTGTTGATACAAAAAAAGTTTTAGAGGCAAATTTGAAATTATGGAGAATAGGTGATGGTACTTAATACCTCTTAATTACTAATTAGATTACGAAAATTTTAAAAAAACTTTTCTTATAAATATTTAATATTTATCTTTTTCAGATAAAAACTAAGTTTAATTTAGGTATATTATTTTTGCTTTTAAAAGGTATTTAGTTTCATATACTACTACATAAAAAAGAAAGTTTTTCAGGGATTTGTATGAAAATAAAGGTACAAAAATTATTTAAATTTGGAAATAAATTTAAAAGAAATTTCATATAGATACTAATATTAGTTCTACTTTGAAAGTTTAGAAAATAAATTTTTAATATGATTAAAAATCCAATAATTCCTATTGTTCTTTGCGGAGGATCTGGTACCAGACTGTGGCCATTATCTAGGAGAAGTTTTCCAAAACAATTTCTTTCTATAAATAATAATAATAATAAAACACTCCTACAAGAAACTCAGGAGCGTTTGAGTTCTATCAAAGATATAAATAATCCTATTTACATATGTAATGAAGAACATCGTTTTATTGTAGCTGAACAACTCCGCGAGATAAATATTACCCCATGGAAAATTATTCTTGAACCATTTGGAAGAAATACATCTGCAGCAATTTCTTTAGGTGCAATGTTAGCTTTAGAGAAGTTTGATAATCCAAATTTATTAATACTCTCAGCTGATCATAAAATTCAAAATACAGAAATATTTATCGAGACATTAGAAAAAGGTTTAATATATTCAGAAAAGGGCAGGTTAGTAACGTTTGGGGTTGTGCCACATTATCCTGAAACTGGTTATGGTTATATTGAAGCAGAAAAAGAACTAAGTCTTGAGAATAAATTAGGTGAAAATATAAGTCGTTTCATAGAAAAGCCAAATAAAAAATTAGCTGAAAAGCTTATTAAAGATAAGAGATATACATGGAATAGTGGAATATTTCTATTCAAAGCTAAGGAGATAATTAACGAAATAGAAATATTTGAACCTAAAATAAATTATTATTGCCGAGAATCATTAAAAATAAGTGAAAAAGATTTAGACTTTCAACGTCTAAATAAGGCCGCCTTCGAGAATTGTCCTGAACTTTCAATAGATGTATCGGTAATGGAAAAAACAAAATTAGGTACTGTTTTACCATTGGATGTGGGTTGGAGCGACATAGGGAGTTGGGAATCAGTATGGAAACAAACAAAGAAAGATGTTGACGGTAATTATTGTGAAGGAAAGGTAATAGTAGAAGATATCCAGAATTGTTTAATTAAGAGTGAAAGTCGACTTTTAGTAGGTATTGGGCTCAAAGAGTTAATAGTTATTGAAACAAGTGATGCCACATTAATCGCACATAAAAGTAAGTCTCAAGAAGTTAAGAATATTGTTAATGAACTACAAAAAAGAAATATTTCTGAAGGATTAGAACATAAAAAAATATTCAGACCTTGGGGGCATTATGAGTCAATAGTAGATTACTCAAAGTGGAAAGTTAAAATGATAACAGTAAAGCCATTTGAACAACTTTCCTTGCAAAAACACCTTTATAGGTCTGAGCATTGGGTTGTTGTCAATGGTGAGGCTCACGTTCAAATTGAAGAGAAAAAAATGATTTTGAAGGAAAATGAAAGTACTTATATACCTAGCGGATTCAAGCACAGATTAAGTAATAATATAAATTTTCCCTTGGTTATAATTGAAATACAAACTGGGACATATCTTGGGGAAGATGATATTGAAAGATTTGAAGATAATTATGGGAGGCTAAATTACAAATAATTGATTTTATATAAATTATTAATAATTGCATAAACGTAAAAAAAAATAGATATCCTATGAGAGAATTTATATACAAAAAATAT